>Ga0272448_1000987_pt1 | contig 40215 bp, 42 predicted proteins | sample YNPCB0191_FD_202220 | JGI IMG/M metagenome (GOLD analysis project Ga0272448, IMG submission 202220) | Hot spring sediment microbial communities from Yellowstone National Park, WY, United States - YNP-CB-019-1 | ecosystem: Environmental > Aquatic > Thermal springs > Hot (42-90C) > Sediment...
CATTGTCAAATAAAACATTTTATATTGACAAACAGGTATCTACTTTTTTAGAATTTGTCAGATTTTATCCAAACTATCTTTATTCATATAAGGGGGAGTGAATCATGAAAAGAGTATTGTTATTTTCAATGTGTTTTATCTGTGTATTGGGTCTTTTTCTTGTAAGCCCAACGTTTGGTGCCAATACAATCAAGATCGGCATTGTGGATACCTACACAGGACCAGCCACAACATTCACCATGGATGTTCTGGATGGATTCAAGATGGCTGTTGAAAAGATTAATGCCAAGGGTGGCGTACTTGGAAAGAAGATCGAATACACCACACGGGATGAAAAGTTCAAACCGGATATCGGGCTTGCTATGGCAAAAGAATTGATATTGAAGGAAAAGGTGGATCTTCTTGTAGGAACCATTAACAGCGCCACTGCCCTTGCCATATCTGACTTTATAAAGAAAGAAAAGGTGCCATTCTTTGTTACCTTTTCAAAGAGCAGCAAAATCAACATGGAGAAGGGGCATCGGTATGTATTCATGATGAATGAACATACAGAGATGGCAGGAAAGGCAGCTGCCCTTGTCCTTGCAAAGAAACCGTATGTAAAATACTGGATTGCCGGTGATGACTATGAATACGGACACGCCATTGCTGATGGTGTGTGGAATAACCTGAAAAAACTGAAACCTCAGGTGCAGCTCCTTGGGCAGACATGGTGGAAGCTTGGCGAGGCAGACTTTACGCCCTATATTACACAGATTGTTGCAGCAAAACCTGATTTCATAATCGTTGCAACCGGTGGTTCAGGCATGGTCAATTTTCAGAAGGCAGCAAAAGCAACAGGGTTAAGCCAGCAGATTCCATTCTACCAGCACACTGCCATAGAATTCTCCACCCTCGCACCCCAGGGTCTCAATGCACCTGAAGGGGTCTATGGTACTGCAAATTACCTCTACTACTATCCTGATACACCTGCAAACAGGGCGTTTGTCGATGAATTCAGAAAGAAATATAACAGGTACCCGCGTATTGGCGCCCTCTACGGGTATATGACTGCACAGTTTATTGCTGAAGGGTTCAAAAAGGCAGGTAAGGTGGACAGAGAAGCTCTCATCAAAGCAGTGGAGGGCATGTCGCTTGACAGTCCTGTTGGAAAACTTGAGATACGTACATGTGACCATCAGCTTACGCTCCCCATGTATTTTGGTCTCACAAAAAAGGTTGGCGGATATAACTACCTCATTGCCACAGATATTACTACAATTCCTGCAAAGGATTATTTGCCAACCTGTGAGGAGGTAAAAAAGGCACGGAAATAGTACAACTACAGGTCGGTCAAGGGAAACCATAAGTGGATTTTATTTATTCAGTCATTTCGCCAGGGGTATTATCACAGATCCTGGTCGGTTTAAGCAGGACTGTGATACTCTTCATTGTATCCTCTGGATTGAGTCTCATACTCGGTGTACTTCGTATACCCAATGTTGCCCATGGTTCTCTCTATATGATCGGCGCATACATGGCATTCAGTATCTCCCATGTCTTTGGCGGCAGTGACATGGGATTCTGGCTCGCACTGGTTGGCGCACCCCTCGGTGTTGCACTCGTGAGCCTTATTGCGGAACGTGGACTTTTCCAGTATCTCTACGAGCGTGAACACCTCATGCTTCTACTCCTCACATTTGCAGTTTCCCTGGTTTTTGGTGACCTTGTAAAAATAGTCTGGGGTGCTGAGTACAAGTCTGTACCGGTACCCCAAGTCTTTCAAGGGTTTGTACTTCTTTTTGGTAATCTTCCGTTTCCTCGATATAATACATTTCTCCTTGTAATGGGCCCCCTTGTTGCTGTAGCGCTCTGGCTCATCGTCAACAAGACAAAGATAGGTAAAATCTCCCGGGCAGCAGCTGTTGACAGGGAGATGGTTGATGCTGTCGGTATCAATGTGAGCTGGGTGTTCGGTATGGTTTTCGTGATTGGATGCCTTCTTGCTGGACTAGGCGGAGCCCTTGTTGCGCCAACAGTGAGCGTTACACTTGGTATGGATCATACACTCATCATAGAGGCATTCCTCATTGTCATTATGGGCGGGCTGGGAAATATATGGGGGGCCCTTCTCGGTGCCCTCATCTTTGGTCTTACCCAGTCTCTCGGTATCCTTATATGGCCACAGTTTGGTATCATCTTTCCCTATACGGCCGTTGTTGTGGTGCTTATCTTCAGACCCACGGGTCTTTTGAAGTCCACATGGTAGGAAACAACATGAGCAAAACAGGACATAAAAAATATATATCCCTGTATATAGGGATTATTATTCTTCTTCTCTTTCCTCTCGTGCTTCCACGATTTTACATTTATCTGTTATCCATCATGCTTCTCTATGGGCTTGCGGCAACAAGCCTCAATATTGTTCTTGGCTATGGTGGTATATTCCAGTTCCACCATGCCGTCTTCTATGGTATTGGTGCATATGGAACTGCCCTTGTACTTACAAAAACAGGTTTTTCTCCGTGGCTTGGTTTTATCATTGGACCACTTGTATCAGCAGCATTGAGTCTGATTATGGGCATTATCTGTATACGTCTTTCAAAACTCTATTTCGGTATGCTCCAGATATCACTCGGATCTCTTATCTGGGCTATTGTGTACCGATGGTATTCATTTACCGGCGGTGATGATGGCATTCATGGTATCCCCATTCCAGAACTCCTACAGTCACCAAATGGCGCATACTATTTTACCTTAATTATCACAATTATCTCGCTGTGGTTAATGTACAGAATCATAAAATCACCTTTTGGAAGTATACTTCAGGGAATTCGCGATAACCCTGTCCGCAGCGAAATGATTGGCGTCAATGTAAAGAAACATCAGCTTCTTGCCCTTGTTATTGCAGGCTTTTTTGCAGGTGTTGCAGGCATGCTCTTTGTTGTGGTTGACAATACGGTCTTTCCTGATATGATGTTCTGGACCCTGTCGCTCGAAATACTCATCATGTGTTTGCTCGGCGGTTTGTTCTCCTTTTTCGGTCCTCTCCTTGGAGCAAGTGTGATTGTAGCACTCAGAACATTTGTCAGTACCTTTACAGTGTACTGGGCCCTGGTCCTTGGCATCATTATGATGCTCGTCATCTTCTTTCTCCCCAATGGCATACTGGGCTATGTTGATGAAATCATAAGGCGGAAATCCCGGACAGAAATCGTAAAGGGGTGAAGGGTGTTACGGGTAGAGTCTGTATCAAAATCATTTAGTGGTTTCAAAGCAGTAAACAATGCAAATCTCGATGTGCAGCAAGGAGAGATTGTTGCAGTTATCGGTCCCAATGGCGCGGGAAAGACAACTCTCTTCAATCTCATTACCGGTATACTCAAACCAGATGGTGGAAGGATATTTTTTAAGGATGATGATATAACAGGACTTCCTCCTTACGAGGTATGTAAAAAACGCATATCCCGTTCATTCCAGGTTGTCAATGTTTTTCCGAAGCTGACGGTCTTTGAAAATGTTCAGATTTCCGTTTTATCACAGAAGGAAAAGACATGGAATCTCTTCACACCATCCAATAGAATAGCCATTGAAGAGACGTTAGAAATACTCCGTAATGTAGGCCTTATAGATAAAAAGGATCGCGCCACTGCCTTTCTCTCCCATGGCGATCGCAAGGTTCTTGAAATTGCCATTGCCTTGGGTGGAAATCCAGAGTTCCTCATACTCGATGAACCAACGGCAGGTATGTCACCGGAGGAAACCGCACGGTGTATTGACCTCATCAAACACCTCTCTGAAAAACTCGGCTTAACCATACTCTTCTGTGAACACGATATGGAACTTGTCTTTGCCATTGCTCACAGAATTATGGTTATGGTGCGTGGTGCAACAATCATACAGGATACCTGTGAAGGGGTAAGGTGCTGTAAAGAGGTACAGGATGCATACCTCGGAGGAAGCGAAGTATGCTCAGTGTAAAAAATATCAATACCTACTATGGCTTGAGCCACATTCTCTTTGATGTATCCCTTACTGTTTCAGAAGGAGAGATTGTGGGTCTCCTTGGAAGAAACGGTGCAGGAAAAAGCACGACTATGAGAAGCATCATGGGACTGACACCGCCAAAAGAAGGCATCATCACTTACAAAGGTGAGGATATAACAGGACACAAACCCTTCACCCTCTTTAGAAAAGGCATAGGATATGTGCCTGATGACAGAAGGGTCTTTGCAGATTTGACTGTGGATGACAACCTTGAAATTGTCTACAAAAGGGGCAATGAATGGAACAAGGAGCGGATTTATACACTTTTCCCTGCCCTTGGAGAGATTAAATCGAGGAGGGCTGGGAACCTGAGTGGTGGCGAACAGCAGATGCTGACCATAGCACGGGCACTCATGGGAAGCCCTGAACTGCTCCTGCTGGATGAGCCAACAGAGGGGCTTGCGCCACTCATTGTTCGTGACCTTGAGGAACAGATTTTGACGTTGCGTGATGCGGGTATCAGTATCCTTCTTTCAGAACAGAATATAAAATCTGCCATGAAGCTCATCAACAGGGTTTATGTGATTGATAATGGAAGGATACGTTTTGAAGGAAGTCTTGCAGAATTTGAGGCAAATGAAGAGATTAAGAAGAAATACCTTATGGTCTGATTTCTTTCCTTTTCCCATTGCACTCCATACTCAAAAAACAGAACGATGTTCAGCCCTTGATATAATACAATACTACCTATTCATTTTGACAACACCCACGTGCTGTGTTACAAAAAAAGCGCATGGCTCTTAAGATTTATAATACCCTCACGCAGAAAAAAGAAGTATTCAAACCCGTAGAAAAGGATACAATCAAACTGTACGTATGCGGAGTCACAGTTTATGGCCACTGCCATATTGGCCATGCAAGAAGCGCTATTGTATTTGATGTGGTCTACCGGTATCTCCTCGATAAGGGGTATCATGTAATCTTTATAAAAAATTTTACTGATATCGACGACAAAATCATTCGGCGTGCCTCTGAGGAAGGCATATCGTGGAAAGAGGTGGGTGAAAAATATATTCAATCCTTTTATGAAGATATGGATGCCCTCCATGTCTTAAGACCTGTCCACGAACCACGGGCAACAGAACATATAGAGGATATGGTACGCCTCGTGGAAATACTCTTAGAAAAAGGATATGCCTACAGGGTTAACGGCGATGTCTATTTTTCTGTTGACCGTTTTGCCAAATATGGCGAACTTTCAAAACGCACCCTTGATGAGATGCTTGCCGGCGCACGGGTGGAAATTGATGAACGCAAGAAAAACCCTCTTGACTTTGCATTGTGGAAATCATCAAAAGAAGGGGAACCGTTCTGGGAAACACCTTTTGGGAAAGGCAGGCCTGGCTGGCACATAGAATGTTCTGTTATGAGCACGCGGTACCTCAGTAATCCCTTTGATATACATGGTGGTGGAAAGGACCTCATATTCCCCCATCATGAGAATGAAAAGGCACAGACAGAAGCAGCCACAGGCAAGCCCTTTGTCCATTACTGGATGCACAATGGATTTGTGAACATGCAGAAGGAGAAGATGTCAAAATCTATTGGCAATATTCTCCTCATAAAGGACTTCCTCAAAAACCATCATCCTGAAGCTCTCCGTCTATTTTTCCTATCAACACACTACAGAAACCCCATAGATTACAATGAGCAGTCTCTGGAAGACACCCATAATGCACTTCAGAGACTCTACTATACCCTTGAGAGATCCTTTAAAATACAATCTGCAAAGATTATAAAACCAAAACGCTATATTGCCGCAGACGACCTTGTAAACAGATTCTATGAAGCAATGGATGATGATTTCAATACAGCCCTTGCCATTTCCTATATCTTTGAACTCGCAAAGATGTTAAATAAAATGATGGACGAACATGATGAGAGTCTTATGCCATCACTTGTCTATACCCACAACCTCTTCATACGTCTTACGCAGGTGCTGGGACTCCTGAACGATGAGATAGGCGTATTCCGTCAGAATGAAACAAAACGCCTTGTATCAGCCACAGGACTTGACCTGGAGACAATTGAACGTATGATACAGGAAAGGACAGAAGCACGGAAAAACAAAAATTTCAAAAAAGCTGATGAGATCAGGAATGCGCTTCTTGAAAAAGGGATTACGCTGCTCGATACACCGGCAGGCACTGAATGGAGGATTAAACATATACCCACAATGAAAGGAGATGTATAATATGATAGAGGTACGGTTGCACGGAAGAGGTGGTCAGGGTGCTGTAACATCAGCGGAGATTGTTGCCCAGGCAGCCATTGCACAGAATCTATATGCCCAGGCATTTCCAAGTTTTGGTCCTGAAAGACGAGGGGCTCCTGTTCAGGCATTTCTCAGGGTTTCGGACAAACCCATTAGACTCAGGTCAAAGATTTATAAACCCGATCATGTAATCATTCTTGACCCCACACTCTTGAACACAGTCAATCCAACAGACGGATTGAAATCAGGGGGGTGTGTTATCATCAATACACACAAATCCCCTGACGAGCTGAAACTGTTATTTCCAGGATACACGATTGCATATGTGGATGGGTCAAAAATCGCAAAGGAAGAACTCGGGGTTCCCATCACCAATACAACCATGCTCGGAGCACTCGTCAAGGCAACGGGTATTATACAGATCGAATCCCTTGAAGAACCTGTTCGGAAACGTTTCGGGGTTGTTGCTCAGCGTAATATCAACGCATACCTGAGGGCGTATAAGGAAACAAAAATCATTTCTCCCTGAAATGCAGGGATGACTCAATCCTGCTGGTAATTAAGGATACTATTGAATCCACCTACTCTCCGGAGAATCTCAGGTAACATTGTAGATCTTATACATAAAACCATATATTCAGGTACCATAGAGATTGCCAATGGAAAAATTAGTGCCATACAAAAAAACTCGGGCCACTATGATACCTTTATACTTCCAGGCTTCATAGACTCCCACGTCCATATTGAAAGCTCTATGATGATACCGTCTGAGTTTGCTCGACTTGCGACAATCCACGGCACTGTAGCAACAGTTTCAGATCCCCATGAAATCGCAAATGTTCTTGGTATGGACGGGGTCGTGTTCATGGTGAACAACGGCCAGTCTGTTCCTTTCAAATTCTATTTCGGAGCACCATCCTGTGTCCCGGCAACAACCTTTGAAACAGCCGGAGCAACCATCGGTATCGCTGAAACAGAGAAGCTCCTTGCCATGGAGAAGATTCTCTATCTCAGTGAGGTCATGAACGTTCCAAGTGTCCTTGCAGGGGATTCACGTATTATGGAAAAAATAGCCATAGGAAAGCAATACGGAAAGAAGATTGATGGTCATGCACCAGGGTTACGCGGTGAAGCATTGAAACATTACATCAATGTAGGTATCTCAACAGACCATGAGTCTCTTGATATAGAAGAAGCCCGTGAAAAGATACACTACGGCATGAAAATTCATATCAGGGAAGGAATTCTTACTCGCTCTCCCGAAACCTTTTATCCCCTCATTGACGAATACCCTGATTCATGCATGCTCTGTTCAGACGATATACACCCGGAAGATTTACTTCAGGGACACATCAATACAATGGTGCGCAAGGCACTGTCATTGGGCATTGACCGGATGAAGGTTTTTCGATGTGCGTCACTAAACCCTGTGATGCACTATGGCCTTGATGTTGGTCTGCTCAGGCAGGGTGATCCGGCTGATTTTATCGTGGTCAATAATCTCGATGAGTTGCGCATTATACAGACTGCTATCAACGGAATGGTTGTGGCAGAGAATGGTACAACACTCATATCGTCAGTAAAGACAGCAACACCCAATAATTTCAGAGCAGAGAAAAAGGTTGTATCGGATTTTCACGTGAAAACAAAGGGCTCCTTCATCAATGTGATTGAAGCACATGAAGGGGAACTCGTTACTTACCGACGAAAGCTTAAACCAAAGGTAACGATGGGGTATACTGTCTCAGATCCAGAGAATGATGTGATGAAGATTACTGTTGTCAATCGTTACTATGATGCAAAACCTGCCGTAGGTTTTATCAAGGGTTTCGGTATGAAGAATGGTGCACTTGCATCATCCATAGCCCATGATTCCCACAATATCATTGCCATTGGAACCACGGATGAGGAAATTTGTGCTGCAGTCAATGCTATTATAGACCAGAAAGGTGGTCTGTGCTGTGTCAATAAAGGCATGATAAAGGTTCTTCCCCTCCCCGTGGCAGGCATCATGTCAGAAAATGACGGAACATATGTGGCAACCATGGAGTCAGGGCTTCGTACCATTCTTAAGCAACTCTGTCCAGGCCTTACGAGACCCTTTATGACCCTCTCGTTCATGGCACTTCTCGTTATTCCAGAGATAAAAATAAGTGACCGGGGTCTTTTTGATGGAAATACATTTTCCTATATAGACCTCTTTGCTGAGTGATGGCTTTCAGGTATCCGTACTATCCCTCCGTACTTTTTATGTGTCTGAAAACCACACACGATACGATTTTTATTGAAAAATAATTCTTCATATGATAGGTAAATGCACACTATTCTACACGTCTTTCAATTAGCAATAGGGTGCAGCTAACAACTGTCTATTGACTAAAGTGCGAAAGGCGGACGTATAACCAGGAGGTCTTAATGTCCAGCTTAACAATCAAACAACTACTTGAGGCAGGTGTTCATTTCGGTCACCAGACAAAACGATGGAACCCGAAGATGAAGCCATACATCTTTGGTGCCCGTAATGGCATCTATATCATTGACTTACAGAAGACATTGAAAATGTTTAAGGAAGCGTACAATTTTATCAAAGAGGTTGCCTCTCACAATGAATATATCCTCTTTGTGGGCACAAAAAAACAGGCACAGGAAGCCATTGAAGAAGAGGCAAAACGGTGTAATGCATTTTATGTGAATGCCCGGTGGCTCGGCGGTACACTCACAAATTTTCAAACCATTGAGAAAAGTATCGAACGGTTGAGAAAATATGAAGAGCTCAAAAACAGTGACATCTTCAGGGTACTCCCAAAAAAGGAGGCCATCAGCATTGAGCGGGAAATAAGTAAGCTGGAACGCAATATCGGTGGCATTAAAGATATGGACCGCCTCCCTGGTGCCCTGTATATAGTGGACCCCAAAAAAGAATATATTGCAGTCAATGAAGCGAAAAAACTTGGTATTCCCACTGTTGGCATTGTTGATACAAACTGTGATCCTGACGAAATAGATTTTGTGATCCCCGGGAACGACGATGCTATCCGGGCAATAAAGCTCATTACCATGAAGATTGCAGATGCTGTTCTTGAGGGGAAAGCCCTCTATGTGGAAGAATTTCAGGGAAAGGATGAACAGCCTGCAGTGGAACCAAAACCATTTGTTGATGAGAGTCTTCTTGAAGAAAAATACCAAGGATATTTTGACAGTGGAGAAGGAGGATAATACATGGATATCTCTGCAGAACTTGTAAAAAAGTTGAGAGAAAAGACTGGCGTAGGGCTCATGGATTGTAAGGAAGCACTGAAACACGCCAGTGGTGATATGGAAAAGGCAATGGAATTTCTCAGAGAAAAGGGATTGGCTAAAATTCAGAAACGGACAGGTAAGGTGGCATCTGAAGGATTGATTGGTTCTTATATCCATACGGGTGGTAAGATCGGGGTCATGGTGGAAGTGAACTGTGAAACAGATTTTGTGGCCAATACAAAAGAGTTTCAGGACTTTGTCAAAGATATTGCCATGCAGATTACTGCATCAAATCCCCTCTATATCCAGAGAGAAGATGTGCCTGAAGAAGTTAAAATAAAGGAAAAAAACATCTATATAAAACAGGCGCTCGAATCAGGCAAACCTGAAAAGATTGTTGACAAGATTGCGGAAGGAAAGATGGAAAAATTCTACCAGGAAGTCTGCCTTATGGAGCAATCCTATATCAAGAATCCTGATATTACGGTAAAGGAGCTCCTCGAAGAGCTTGTGGTCAAGCTTGGCGAAAAGATAGTAATACGTAGATTTGTCAGATTCCAGTTAGGGGAGACACTCACAGACTGACATGAAGTATAAAAGGGTACTAATAAAGCTGAGTGGAGAGGCGCTTACCGGTAACAGACAATACGGGATAGATGTAAAGACTGTACAGATAATTTCCAATCAAATCAAAGAACTGCAAGCCCTTGGGACTGAGATAGGGATCGTGATTGGTGGTGGAAACATCTATCGTGGTGCTCACGGAGAACAGTCAGGTATAACACGAGCCACTGGAGACTATATGGGCATGGTGGCTACAATCATTAATGGCCTTGCACTCCGGGATAGCCTTGAAAAGGCAGGACTTACAGTGCGTTTACATAGTGCACTCGCTATAGAGAAGGTTGCTGACCCGTATACCATAAGGGAGGCAATAAAATTCTTAGAAAAAGGCGAGGTTGTAATCTTTGCAGGGGGTACAGGTAACCCCTATTTCACCACGGATACAACCGCTGCATTACGGGCCATTGAAATAGACGCTGATGTTATCTTTAAAGCAACAAAGGTTGATGGGGTATACGATAGAGATCCAAAACTCCACAAGAATGCTAAATTTTTTCATACCATCTCATTTAAAGAAGCCCTGAAACGTGGCCTGAAGGTCATGGATGCCACTGCCATACTGCTCTGCATGGAACATAACATTCCCATTATTGTCTTCAATATGAAAGGGAAACATACCATGAAGCGGTTGGTTTTGGGTGAGCATATAGGCACCATTGTAAGGAGGTAATACATGAAGAACGCGATTATGGATGAACTTGAGGATAAATTGAAAAAAACCATAGCCACATTAAAGAAAGACCTCTCAAAGTTACGTACAGGTGTTGCATCAGTATCCCTCCTGGAAGATATTAAGGTAATCTACTACAACCAGCCAACACCCCTTAACCAACTGGCCACTATCAGTGTACCTGACAGCAGAACCATCACCATCCAGCCGTGGGACAATTCAGTTATTGCTGAGATTGAAAAGGCAATTCAGAAATCAGACATCGGGGTCACTCCCATATCTGATGGAAAAACAATCCGTCTCTCTTTTCCCAAACTCACTGAAGAGCGGAGAAAAGAGCTTACAAAGCTCGGTGGCAAAATGCTGGAAAATGCCAAGGTTGCTGCACGGAACGTACGGCGAGAGATCAATGAAAAATTAAAAAAAATGGAAAAGGACAAAATACTGTCCAAGGATGATTTCCACAAGCAGCACGAGGATGTGCAAAAAGTAACAGACAAATACATAGAAATGGCGGACAAAATATACCTGGAGAAGGAAAAGGAGATTCTCGAAATCTAACACCCTCCATGGAGATAATACAAAACCTCACACTCCCAACCCACGTGGCTATCATTATGGACGGCAATGGACGGTGGGCTCGCAAGAGGCATCTCCCCCGCGTTGAAGGTCATATCCACGGCATGGAATCTGTTCGCGATGTTGTGACCACATCGTGCGAGCTTCATATTCCCTATCTCACCCTCTACGCCTTTTCCAAAGAAAACTGGGTACGACCAACAAAGGAAGTAAAAAAGTTACTCGAACTTCTCACACTCTATCTTGATCAGGAACTTCCTCTCATGATGGAAAAGGGGATACGTTTCAATGTCATTGGTGCCATAGAGGATTTTCCCAAAAAAATCCAGGCACGCATCAATTACACCTTGGAGCAGACTCGAAAAAACACAAATCTCATCTTATCCATAGCATTAAGTTATGGTGGCAGACAGGAAATTCTTCATGCTGTCAAACACCTGATACAGGACGTGAGAAAAGGGAGAATTCAACGTATTACTGAAAAGACTTTCAAAAAATACCTGTACACCGGAAATATACCTGACCCTGACCTCCTGATCAGAACAAGTGGGGAGATGAGGCTGAGTAATTTTCTTCTCTGGCAGATTGCATACACAGAACTCTACGTGACAGATATACTCTGGCCTGACTTCAGAAAGGATGCATACATTGAGGCACTGAAGGCCTTCTCAAAACGAGAGAGGCGCTTCGGGAGAGTCCAGGAAGAGTAAATGGGCGAAATACAAAAACGCATATTCAGCGCTCTTTTTCTTGCACCCCTTTTGGTTGCTCTCTTTTACTTTTTGTCTCTGAAATGGTTTTTTGTGTTTATTACCTGTGTTGCAGCAATTGCCATGATTGAACTGGTAATGATGGTGGATATACGGGAGCGCTATCTTGTTCCCTTTCTCGCCATGGTCTCCTTCATTCCGCTGTACCAGAAATCGCTCAATACATATATCCTGTGGCTTCTCTTTTCCACATTAATCTATATGGTGATTAAATTTTTGAAGGGCGAAAATATTCGTGAAAATATTAACAGGGATACAATCATAGGAATACACACATTGATTGTGAGTGAAATATTTATTGCCCTTCCCTTGTTTTACCTGTTTCTTCTTAAAGAAATGGATAATACACTCCCCTTGATATTTCTCTGCGCCATATGGGCAAGTGATATTAATGCATTCTTCATAGGCAAGGCTTTTGGGAGAAAGCCGCTTGTTCCCCGTATCAGTCCAAAAAAGACATTTGAGGGCTTAGGAGGTGCCATTACAGGAAGCATGCTCATCATGCTCTTTACATACCGGCTTACACGGATGACGATGGCAGAGGCTGTGATTATTGGTGGTATCATAGGACTTCTGGCACAGTTTGGAGATATTTTTGAATCAATGGCAAAAAGGGTGTGCGAGACAAAAGACTCTTCTTCCCTTATCCCCGGTCATGGGGGTATCCTCGACAGGTTCGATAGTTTTATTTTCACCACACCTTTCTTATACCACTATCTCTCAGGGATAAAAGGATGAAACAACGGGTTGTCATACTGGGTTCAACAGGTTCCATTGGAAGAGCTACACTGGATGTGATAGCAGCACACCACGACGCTTTTGAAGTCTTCGGTCTCGCATGCAAGGAAAATATAGATCTTCTCAATAGACAGATTAGGCAGTGGAAGCCACAGTATGTATGTGTGTATGACACTACCATACAACATACTGTATCTCACGATACATCGCGCGTCCTTACAGGCATCGACGGAATGAAAACAATGGTGGCTATGGATAACGATATTGTTGTCAATGCATTACCGGGAAGCATTGGCCTTGAACCAACAATGGAAGCATTGAGGTATCACAAGACCCTTGCCTTAGCAAACAAGGAAAGCCTTGTGATGGCTGGTCGTATCATCTCACAACTCATGCACCAGGGACCCGCCATCCTCATACCTGTTGACAGCGAACATTCAGCCCTCTTTCAGCTCTTGAAAATGATTGAGCGGAAGGAGCTCAAAAACATCATCATTACTGCATCGGGAGGTCCATTCAAGGATTACAAAAAAGAGGATCTTGACCATGTAACCACAGAGGAAGCACTCAATCACCCAACATGGAAAATGGGCACAAAGGTAACCCTCGATTCTGCAACCCTTATGAACAAGGGTCTTGAGGTTATTGAAGCACGATGGCTTTTTGATATTCATCAGTCCCGCATTAAAGTGCTTATCCATCCTGAAAGCATCCTCCACGGACTGGTGGAACTGATAGATGGTTCTGTACTTTCCTATATGGCGTATCCTGATATGAAGATTCCAATTGCCTTTGCATTACACCAGGGTATACGCTCATCCCTTCCCTCTCCTCAAGTCAATCTCGAACAACTTTTGAAACTTACATTTTACCCTCCTGACATGGATAAATTCCCTGCCTTAAAACTTGCATTTGCAGCCCTTGATCAGGGAGATAGTGCCCTTATTGTACTCAATGCTGCAAATGAGGTTGCTTCACAAGCATTCATGGATGGTAAGATACGATTCAGCGCGATCCCTGCACTTATTGAAGATGCCCTCGAGCATCACCCGGCAATCTCTGTTGTGGACAATATTGAGACAGTCTGGACAATTCATGACTGGGCAATTGCGTACACTGAACAACAATTGAGGAACATGTATGCTTAGTATCATTTACGGGATTCTTGCACTGAGCCTTCTCATACTGGTCCATGAGCTTGGCCATTTCATCGTGGCGCGCATCTTTAATGTAAAGGTTCTTACGTTTTCCCTTGGATTTGGGAAAAAAATACTTAAAAAAACAAAGGGCGAGACTGAATATGCCCTGTCCCTCGTGCCTCTCGGTGGCTATGTAAAACTTCTCGGTGAATCACCGGATGATGTGGTACAGGAAGAAGAGATTCATCGTTCCTATGCCCATAAACCTCCACTTGTAAAAATACTCATTGCCTTTACCGGTCCTCTGTTTAATATCCTCTTTGCCTTTGTGCTTTTTTATGCTGTTTTTGTGAGCGGTTATTCTGTTCTTTCAACAAAGGTAGGGAGTGTTGAGAAGGGCTACCCAGCCTATGAAGCAGGCATTAAAGAGGGCGACATCATTGTCCGTGTCCAGGATAAGGCGATACATGAATGGGGAGACCTTATGGAGGTTATGGCAAAGGCACCTGATACACCACTCACATTTACAATAAAAAGGGGTGATGCCCTTCTCCAGGCAGTCATAGTGCCAAAAGAGATTGAAGGAAAAAATATCTTCGGTGAAACCATTAAACGAAAGGTGATTGGTGTGGGAGCATCAAATGAATTTATTACGAGGAATGAAACTTTACTCAGCGCCACAACAAAGGCCTTCTATCAAACATACAACCTTTCTAAGATAACTGTAATAGGTATTGCAAAGCTTGTCATTGGAAGTATATCACCAAAGAACATAGGTGGTCCCTTGCTCATTCTTGAAATGGCAGGAAAACAGGCAAAAGAGGGAAAGAAAAACCTTGCCTACTTTATAGCCCTCATAAGTATCAACCTTGGTATTATCAACCTCTTTCCTATTCCCATCCTTGACGGTGGCCACATACTCTTTCATACCATTGAGCTCATTACCCGCAGGAGGCTTTCTCAGCGGGCTGTTGATATTGCGCAAAAAATCGGAATGGGAATTCTCGTTGCTGTTATGATTCTTGCATTCTTCAATGACATCATGAGAATGTTCTATGGACGATGAACACACAAACATTCTTCTCGCTATTGATAATTCCCTTACCGCATTAACCATAGTACTTTCACAAGCTGACCGTATTATAGAAGAAAGGCATATACAGGGAAGCAGGCCTCCTTCAGAAATCATTGCCTCCTCTGTTTCACATATTCTATCTGACCACTCCTATACAATCAACGATGTTACCACACTCATTGTCACAGTGGGACCTGGTTCCTTTACGGGTATCAGGGTGGCCCTTGCTTTCTGTAAAGGCATACGGGCAGGTACACATATCGCTCTCAGAGGCGTTCCAACCCTTGATGCCCTCGCTTTTCCCTTTCGTTCCATGGAGGGATACTACCTCGCCCCTCTCATTGATGCAAAAAAGGGGGAGGTATTTTTTTGTCTCTATGAGGTACAACAAAACACACTACTGCGTCTTACTGAATATAAGGCAATCAAACCTGAAGCACTGATACAGTATGTAAAAAAACCGTGTGTTATTGTTGGTAATGGTGCAGTACTGTGTGAAAGGTTTGTAGTAGACCATGAGGGGTTCATTATTATCACTCAAGGGTTCAACCAGGTCTCAGGTGAGGCGCTTATCAGGTGCGGTATAGAAAGGATAAAAAAAAATGAGCCGGCACTGTGTGAGCCCATCTATGCACGCCCTTCAGAGGCAGAGATTAAATACGGCATTACGATTCACTGACCCAGATACAACATCTTTCCTCTATGCTGTATAAAAGCATTACCATTTCTCTCACATTTGTTGTATAATTCTCGTTGTTTTTACTGATGGCTATATGAAGATTGCAGATGATGTCACAAAACTGGTTGGTCATACACCCCTGGTGCGCATTAATAAGCTTACCCGAGGACTTCAGGCCTCCATTGTAGCAAAACTTGAATATTTTAATCCCTGCGGAAGTGTGAAGGATCGAATTGGTGTAAGCATGGTGGAAGACGCAGAACGGCAGGGTCGCCTGCATAACGATACAATCCTTGTTGAACCTACAAGTGGTAATACGGGTATTGCCCTTGCCTTTGTCTGTGCTGTGAAAGGATACAGGCTTATTCTTACTATGCCAGACACCATGAGTGTGGAGCGTCGTGCCATGCTCAAGGCATTTGGCGCAGAGGTTATACTCACACCCGGCATCAAAGGCATGGCCGGGGCTGTTGAAAAGGCTGAAGAGATAGTATCAGAGAATCCAAAGGCCCTTATGCTTCAGCAATTCAACAATCCAGCAAATCCTGAAGCACACAGGATGACAACAGCTCAGGAGATATGGGAGGACACTGATGGTGCTGTTGATGTCCTCGTGGCAGGGGTGGGCACAGGAGGCACAATAACAGGGGTGGGAGAAGTATTAAAACAGAAAAAACCTTCCTGTAAGGTCATTGCAGTGGAACCAGAAGCATCGCCAGTATTGTCCGGTGGAAAACCAGGAACACACAAGATTCAGGGTATTGGTGCTGGTTTTATTCCACCTGTACTGAATACAACGATTATTGACAGGATTGTACAGGTATCCAATGAATCTGCCTTTGACACAGCACGAAGGCTTGTACGAGAAGAGGGCATCTTCTGCGGGATTTCATCAGGTGCAGCCATGTGTGCAGCCCTTGAGATAGCAAAAGAGGATGAATTTAAACATACAATGATTGTTGTTATCATACCGAGTCTTGGTGATCGGTATCTGTCAACAGAACTCTTTCTTCCCTTTATGAAAGAAGAATGAATCAACCGTGCTTTCTGCACTGTAAAGGAGGTTCAATTGAAGACAATAGAGGAAATAAATGAAAAAATAAAAAAGGGAAAGGTTGTTGTGGTAACTGCTGAAGAGATGATCGGGATAACTCGAGAGAAGGGTACAAAAAAGGCAGCCGAGTACGTTGATGTTGTCACAACAGGAACATTCGGTCCCATGTGCAGCAGTGGTATGTTTTTGAATCTCGGTCACTCAAAACCGCGTATCAAGATAGGCGGTGGGAGATGTTACCTCAATGATGTTCCTGCATATACTGGACTTGCAGCAGTTGATATATATATTGGGGCTACTGCTATTCCTGATGACGATCCTCGAAATACAGTATACCCTGGTGCCTTCAAGTATGGTGGCGGCCATGTGATCGAAGATTTTGTCAGTGGAAAAAATTTAAACCTTGTGGCTTTCGCCCATGGAACAGACTGCTATCCCCGCAAAAAGATTGAAACGTTTATCAACAAAACTAATGTAAATGAGGCATACCTCTATAACCCCCGCAATAGTTACCAGAACTATAATGTGGCAGTCAATCTCACCAACAGGGTGATTCATACGTATATGGGTGTTCTCAAACCAAACATGCATAGTGCCAATTACTGTAGCGCAGGCCAGCTCTCACCTCTTTTCAATGACCCGCTCTACAGAACCATAGGCATTGGTACACGCATATTCTTGGGTGGAGGTACGGGTTATGTTGCCTGGAACGGAACACAGCATAACCCGGATGCGCTGCGAGGTCCTGACGGTATACCCCGTGCTGGCGCTGGAACACTTGCGGTTATTGGAGATGCAAAACACATGAATGGAAACTTTTTAAAGGGTGCAAGCTTTATCGGATATGGTGCCACGCTCTTTGTGGGGCTCGGTATTCCCATTCCTATTCTCGATGAGGAAATGGCATACTATACGTCACGGAGTGATGATGATCTGTGGGCTCAGGTAGTCGATTACGGCAATGATTATCCTGACAGGGTTTCAAAAAGCCTGGGTGAGGTTACCTACGGACAACTAAAATCAGGTACTATTACCATCAACGGCAAAGAGGTACCTACATTTCCCATATCAAGCTATTCAAAGGCAGTAGAAATTGCAACCCTTCTAAAAAACTGGATTATAGACGGCACATTTCTTCTCACAAACCCTGTTCAGCCATTACCCGGGGTAGGCTCAGGCATTAAATTGAACACCCTTGAAGAGAGAATACTCGACATCATTTAACACGATGCACTAAAGGAAAGGAAGTGCCTATCGGGTGATGGAAATATCTTATCAAGATCACCATGCATGACATTAAAAAGAAAAAACCATGCACCTGAAGAGTAAACCATGAAACAGAAAGCAATCTCACTCATGTCTGGTGGCCTTGATAGCACCGTTGCCACAAAAGTCATCCTCGATCAGCAGATAGAGGTTACTGGTGTCCATTTCACCTCTCTATTTATAAGCAGAAAGGATAGGGGGAAAAATCTCAGGGCAATACAGACAGCCAGTGAACTCGGGATTAGGCTTCTGGTCCTTGATAAAGGTCCTGAATTTCTCGAGATGGTCAAACATCCGAGGTATGGGTATGGCAAAAACATGAATCCCTGTATTGACTGCAGAATCTTTATGCTCCAGAAAACCAGGGAACTTATGGAGAGTGAAAATGCTCAATTTGTCATTACCGGAGAGGTTCTTGGGCAACGACCCATGTCTCAGCGAAGAGACACTATTGAGCGCATTGAACGGGAGAGTGGTCTCCAAGGCCGTATACTCAGACCTCTTTCAGCATATCATTTTCCTCCTACCATTCCTGAACAGGAGGGTATAGTAGACAGAGCAAGGCTTCTTAACATATCAGGTAGATCACGGCGTATACAGTATGAACTGGTAAAAAAATATGGCTTGAAAGCCTTCCATCATCCTGGAAGTGGATGTCTTCTCACAGACCCTATCTTTTCTAAAAAATTGAGAGTCCTTTTTACAACTGATCCTGATTGTACCATGAAGGATATAGAACTGCTCACCATTGGAAGGAATTTCAGATTGGATCATAATACAAAGCTTACTATTGGCAGGAACAAAGAGGAAAATGAAATCATTCAGGGTATGTGGGAACCAGGATATACGCTTATCTCACCCATGGGATTCAAAGGTCCACAGGCTATACTCAAAGGACCTCTCCAGGGAGATATACTAAAATATGCAGCCCATCTCATTGCCTATTTTGCCAAGTATGATGGAGAAACCATACAGATAAACATACACAATGGTTCCACATCAACGCATGAGTTTCAGAAGACCACTGTTGACCCGGATGTCTTTTTAATAGGGGAGGATGCATGAAAATCTTTGAAGATTGCTATGTCTATCCATGGATGTCATACCAGGAGAACAACTGTAACACAATCCTTATTACAGGAGAGGTACCCTGTCTTATTGATCCGGGCCATATGCGCCTTTTTGATCATGTCTTGCACGGTATGGCTCAGGACCGCATAAATATTGAAAAGGTAAAACTTATACTGTGTACCCATGCCCATCCTGACCACATTGAGGCAATAGAACGTTTTGATGAGGCAACAATAAAGGCCATAAGTATTGATGAACATACCTATCTCAGGGATGGATACAGGGAACTCTATCTCATGACAGGGTGTGAACTGCCAAAAAAACCGTTTGCTTTCTTTCTCAAAGAAGGTGTCATCCGTTTAGGAAATAAAACCCTGAGGGTTATTTCCACTCCCGGTCATTCTCCAGGATCAGTATGCTTCTACTGGGAGGAGAAGAAGGTACTCATATCAGGTGATACAATCTTTTACCTTGGTGTGGGAAGAACAGACCTCTATGGAGGTGATATGGAAATGCTGGGAAGGAGCATTCACAAACTTCTTCCTCTGGATGTGGAGTACCTCATTCCTGGTCATGGTGATATGCTTCGGGGGAAACGGAGCATACAGAAGAATTTCAAGATTATCCTTGAAGAGTTTTTCTGATTGACTTTTCCTTTTCCATGCTTATATTCATACATTACAAGGATTAATGCCATGCAGAAACCAATGACAATGCCTCATGAATATAGATGTAGCCTCTGTGACTATACCTTTCTTGAAGGAGAAGTACCACAGAACTTTTGTCCAAACTGTGGCAGCAGCATGATCGCCATACTTGTAACGTACGAAGAGTATCTTGAAGACGAGGGCGCTCTCCATCCTTTTGAGTCTATGGGGCTCTGATGGTATAAAACATTATGAATATTACACGTCGTAACTTTTTGAAAATTGCCAGTTCCCTTGCTCTGTCAGCAACGATTCTCATCCCGAAAAATAGCAGCTCATCTCATGGTTACTATGGCACCCTCATAGATCTCACACGATGTGATGGCTGTACGGATGAACCTGTACCGAAATGTGTACAGGCATGCAGAGACCATAATAGAAAAAAATTTCCAGAGCCGGTCGCCAATATTCAACCATACTGGCCCCATACATTTTACGAAGACTGGTCAAAAAAGCGAGATATAATCAACACGCTTACACCATATAACTGGATCTTTGTTCAGAAGGTCTCTGTCAATGGCACACAACTATTCATACCAAGACGATGTATGCATTGCATAAATCCTCCCTGCGTATCTCTCTGCCCCTTTGGTGCCCTGAGCAAAGAAACATACGGCAATACAGTTATCAGCGATAAACTCTGCTTTGGAGGGGCAAAATGCAGAGACGTATGCCCGTGGCACATCCCCCAGAGACAGGCAGGTGTTGGTTTGTATTTGAAGATGATGCCAAAATTTGCTGGTGGCGGGGTCATGTATAAGTGTGACCTCTGTGCTGAGAGGATTGCTGAAGGCAAAACACCGGTCTGTATCCTTGCCTGTGAGCAAAGGCTCAAAACAAAAACTGCCATGTTTTTTGGAGAATACACAAACATTGCCTCTATGGCTTCAAGCAGGGCTGTGAATGAACATCTGTATCTCTATGGTGAAACACAAAATGGTGGCACTTCAACATTCTACCTCTCTCCTCTTCCCTTTGATGCAATCAATCGCGCTCTCGTGTTACAGAAAGAACGCTTTCAGATGGCATCTCATGTACCAAACCCTCTTGAAAAACCCCATAGGCTTGCCCAGTACTTTCTCTTGGGTGGGTTTGGTGCTGCCTTTGCTGGCATTGTCAGCGCCCTCTGTCCTTCAAAGAAAAAGATCACAACCTATGAACATAAAAAGACATAATGCCATAGAGATTATTGAACACTGGACAGTGGCCTGTTCAGGTATTCTACTCCTCTTTACAGGAATCGGAGAGCTCCCCCTGTACAAACGATACTACTTCATATTACAGTTTCCTGGGCTTTCATGGGCCGGTGATTACTTTATCCATCTCACTCTCCATTACATCTTTGCCATCTTCTTTGTTGCGGGTATTGTTTTCCATGTGTGCTATCATGGACTCAGAAAGGATAGAGGGCTCATTCCAAAAAAGGGTGATGTAAAAGAATCGATCCGCGTACTCGGTGCCATGATTGGCATTGGCAAAGAACCGGCTTCAGAAAAATATCTGCCTGAACAGCGGGTTGCCTATGCTGGAATGGGAATCATCATCCTGATTCTCACCCTTACAGGTATCTTCAAAGTTATTAAGAATCTTCCCTATTTCTCAATACCGCCTCTACTGAATAGTATCAATACGTTGATTCATACCCTTGCATCCTTTCTCTTTCTCATAGCCCTTATCATCCACGTAGGGGTCGTCATACTCTTTAAAGCAAACTGGCCCCTCCTCAAAAGCATGTTCACAGGTACTGTGGATAGTGCCTATGTGAAGAAACGGCATGGTCTCTGGTATACAACACTCATGGAAGAAGAGATAGATGACTGAATGGTGGTTACCTCTCGTCATTGTTGTCCTCTGGATTATTCTCAACCGTTATGTACTTCCTCGATGGGGCATCCACACATGAATGGCACCAAAACATAGAGAGGGGTCCTCTCAAGAAGATACACAGAATAAACCATCATGCCACTAAAAGAGAAAGTACAGACCACAATAGAAGCCTTAAACCCTCGCCTCGATGAGCTTGCAGAAGGCAATATCGAACTTCTTGCTGTGGATGAAGAAAAAGGTACAGTCACGGTAAAACTTATTGGTGGTAAACTCCATTGATGCGGTGACTTTGCCCTCGGTCTGTGGGCAGAAAAACTCTTAAAAGAAGCAGTACCTGATATTCAAGAGGTTATTGCTGTTAAATAAAACAGAAAGACGAGGATGATTCCAGGAACCACCCTCGTCAGGGTATGGGCATTTATGCATTCAATATCTCTTTTGCACGGTCATCCATTACATCTGTAATAAAAGGAATCTTTGTTTCTGCTTCAGTCTCTCTGTTTGCAGAAAAGAGATCGCTTCTGGATATTTCACTGAGACTAAATCTACGGGCACCTGCCATTAGCTGTTGTAGCCCTGCAGTGAGCTTATCCACAAGGGTCCATATGGCTATGGCACCATACGGGATATTCTTCATCTCCTTTTCTCCTACCTTTTTCTGGACATCATAGTATCCTGCAAAGATTTCATCCGCTGATACCCCGATTTCTTTGACTGATGATGGAAGGACATCCCAGTTCCCATTAACTGCTTTTCTCCGTTCAGAATGAAGAGCGCCTTCGATATTTGAACCAAGGAATCCAGGAATCATCATAGCCCTTCCCATACAAATGATTTTTGTAAAAGGGGCACCAAGGGCAAGGGCTTTGAATATATGGTCCTCTCTTGCAAGTCCACCTGCAAATGCAATATCAACTACCCTCTTCCCTTTTTCTGCAAGAATGGATGCATACTCATACGCTTTGGCATGGAGAAGGATTGAAGGAACTCCCCATGTTTCCATCATATGCCATGGACTCATACCTGTTCCTCCACCAGAACCATCAATGGTAAGGAGATCAAGTCCTGCTTCTGATGAATATTTGATTGCCATGGCAAGGGCCTCCATACCATAGGAACCGGTTTTGAGAGATATTCTCTTATATCCAATCTTCTGGAGGTACGCAACGGATTCCATAAAAGCATCCCGTACTGCATCTGATGATGATAATTCTGTATATCCGAGCCTGCTGTGACGGGCAAACGATTTTATAGAACCATGTGAAAACGCCTCCTGTACCTCTGGTTTTGTTGGGTCAGGGTCAACGACATATCCTCTTTCCTTCAGAAAAAGCGCATAATCAATACTGTCTACCTGAATCTCACCACCAATGTCTTTTGCTCCCTGGCCCCATTTCAATTCAATTATAATTTTATCACCGTACTTATCAATCACATATTCTGCAACACCATTTCGTGTATCTTCAACATTCATCTGGACAATGATTGCTCCATATCCATCATAATAGCGGAAAAATCTTTCAATTCTCCTATCAAGTTCTGGCGCCTTTATTATCCTGCCGTTCTTTATCTCTGCTTCTCTATCAATACCTACAACATTCTCACCAATCACAATAGGAAATCCCACAAGGGCTGCACCTGTGGCAAAGGAATCCCAGTATTTGGCAGCGATAAATGTGGAACCTAAGGCGCCTGTCATTATGGGAACCCTGAATTTTGTTTTTACCTTATAACCAAAACTGCCTTCTGTATTTACGTTGGTAAAAATACAGTCATCCGCTGAAGTAGAAAGCCCTTTTGGCAGGCCTGTAACACCGTAATTATATCCCTGTATTCTTAAGGAGTTGTATGAAATTCCCATATGGGTTGTATTTGAACTCCCTGCTGTTACGAATCCAAAATCCCTGGGATAGAGAAGCTTCCTGCCCTTCAAGCTTGCCAACCATGTCTCGCATCTTCCCTTGCAATCAGCTCGGCAGAGTGTACACAAACCTGATTCTGCTGGATTGCCGCGGTTTACAGTTCCAAGTACATCATTTGTCTTAGGCCATTCAAACATTGCAAACCTCCTTATGAATAATAAATGGCATTGTATTGCCATGAATATGGTAACAATTTACCAATTATTGAAAACGAATGATAACAGCAAATATTGGTAATGTCAATAAATATTTAATTAAAAATAATTATTTTGTTGCAAATCATAAAGGTCTATTTTATTATAATGTAATTTAATAGGCAATTTTGCCACAATAATGACACATATTTATTTTTTTACGAAAGTTTTTTGTATGAAAATATTAAAAAATCAATTAGAATGTAATAAAAGAAAGGAATAGTCTTTTACCGATTGTTGGCAATACATGACAAAACCAAGGAGGATATGACTGAAAATGACTGAAAAGAAGAAAAAGAAGGATCTTCTCATACTTAGTATTCTAAAAAATGCTTCAATACCTCTTACAAGCTCTAAAATCTCCCAGGAGCTTCACATGCTCGGCCATGATATTAGTGAAAGAACTGTGCGTCTTTATCTGCAGCACATGGATAAAGAAGGCTTCACGATTAACCACGGCAAACGAGGGCACAAGATTACAGATAAAGGTTTATATGAGCTTGATTCATCAAAAATCTTTGAGAAGGTTGGCTTTCTTTCAGCAAAGATTGACCAGATGACGTACAGTATGAATTTTGACCTCCATACACGGTCAGGCACTGTGGTTATCAATGTCACACTTGTAGAGCCTCATCACCTTATAAAAAACATACCCCTTATTGCCAAGGTTTATGCTGATGGATACACCATGGGCAATCTCATCACATTTCTCGGGCCAGGGGAATCCCTTGGTTCTATTACGGTACCTGAAAAGATGATTGGCATTGGTACGGTCTGCTCTGTAACGCTCAATGGTGTCTTATTAAAACATGGCATTCCTGTAACGTCCCGTTTTGGAGGACTTCTCGAAATACGGGATAAACAACCGGTACGCTTTGTAGAGATTATTATGTACGATGGAACGAGCATTGACCCGCTAGAGGTCTTTATTAGGAGCGGTATGACGGATTATCTCGGTGCTGTGAAAACAGGAACAGGAAAAATCGGTGCCAGTTTTCGAGAATTCCCTGCTCAGAGCAGAGATCTCGTAGAGCAGATTGCTGACAGAATGAAGCGCATTGGTCTCGGAGGACTTTTAAAAATAGGAAGATCTGGCCAGCCGCTCCTCGATATTCCTGTGAACGAAGGCAGAGTGGGCGCAATAATCATAGGTGGTCTGAATCCTGTTTCCATTCTCGAAGAAACAGGTGTGAGGGCCTATTCCCGTGCCCTTGCTGGCATAATAGATTTTAGCAGACTCTTTCATTACGAAGAAATGGAAAACAGGTTATCAGCATTTCTATAGGATATATCTTTCTGTCTCATCCATGTTTTATAAAGCTTATGGCCTCGGGTAGAGCCCGGCTGATTTTACAATCTCCGGCACCATCTGTTCCCATTCTATTGCCATGATATGGATCCCTCTTACGCCTTTGATTCCTTTTACCTTTTCAATGGTCTCTATGCAGATATTTATGCCTTCTTCTGCCTGCTGTTCTTTGGGTCTACCCTTTATCCGCTCAATGATACTATCAGGAACATCCATACCTGGAACAGAATTCTTCATGTACCGCGCCATACCTATAGATTTTATTGGTGTTATTCCTGCAAGAATATATGCCTTCTCATGAATACCCAATTCCCTCACCATTGCCATCCATGTTTCAAACTTCTCCACATTAAAGATACACTGGGTCTGGACAAATTGTGCACCAGCTTTAACCTTTTTTGCAAGCCTCATGGCTCGTATTTCAAAAGGGTCAGCAAATGGATTTTCCACACAACCAATAAAGAGATTTGGTTTCCCTTTTATCTCCTCTCCACTTAAGAATCTTCCATCAACGACCATCTGTCTTACACACTGTATGAGCTGAATGGAATCTATATCAAAGACATTCTTTGCTTGCGGGTGATCTCCAAATTTCTGATGGTCACCGGAAAGGCAGAGGATGTTGTTGATGCCCAGCGCAGCTGCACCAAGTATATCGCTCTGAATGGCAATCCTGTTCCTATCTCTCACCACCATCTGCATAATAGGATCAAAACCCATGGTCTTTAAAACAAGACAGGTGGAAAAGCTGCTCATCCGTACAACACTCGTCTGGTTGTCCGTAACATTTACCGCATCCACGTATCCTTTCAGGTATGAGCCTTTCTTCTTAACCATCTCAGGATCAGCACCTCGTGGAGGGCCGCATTCTGCAGTCACAGCAAAATGACCTTCCTTTAAGACTCGTTCTAAATTACTTTCAGAACTCATATCCGTAAATCCTCCCTGACCCTTTTTCTCGGCCCACCATCCCTGCTTGTTGACCAGTCTTTTACAGGCTCTATCTCGAGATACCTTTCAAGCATACCCATCTCTTTATAACGGTCAATAATAAGTTGCCATGCACAGGGAGTGTCTTTATTCACCTCACACCTTCCTTCCTTAGAACCACCACAGGGCCCATTGAATATGCTCTTTGCACATCGTGTAACAGGACATATACCAAGGGTTCTGTCCAGCACACAATTACCACATCCCTGACATCGTTCTGTCCAGACACCATGTTCCTCTGTAACACCATCAAAGGTTGTGTTTACCGCAGGCAGTACTCTTCTGTGAGGATACTTTTCTCCCACAAACTGAATACCACAGCCGCATGCCATGGAGAGTATGACATCCCATTCATCAACAAAGGGTTTCAGGCTCTCCACATATTCAGGATCGCAATTTCTCTCTAAGGTAACCTCTTTGATCTCCACAGGCATACCTTCTTTTCTTCTGAATAGTCGGATTTCTGATGCAAGGACCGCTACTTCTTTCTCGCCGCCTGTAGCGCAGACAGTAACACATTCATTACACCCGAGGAGAAGTATCCGTGCATATGGTTTAATCATGGCAATAATCTCTTCAAATGGTTTTCTGTTGGCAACAATCATAGGTTAACCCCTCTATAGTAATATCCAATGACCAAATTCCGAAATAACAATCTGTCAGACAGAATGGAGATAGACTGTTACTATAGGTCTGGCTATTGGTCATTGGATATTGGTTATTCACGTCTTTTTTGCTGGATTTGGTCCAAGCTCCCGTATCTTCTCTGTCATGTTTCGAGCAACCTCTGCAAACTTGTGAGCCTCTGCAGCAGATAGATTGTACATGGCAATACGTCCTTCACCAATACCACATTCATTGAGAATCTCTTTTAGATAGGCTACCCGTTTACGGGCCCGTATATTGCCTGTAAGAAAATGGCAATCCCCTTCAAGACATCCAATGAGACACACACCATCTATGCCGCTTTCAAAGGCCTTCATCACATGAATCACATCGACCCTGCCTGTACAGGGAACTTTCACAATCTTGATATTCGCTGGATATGAAAGCCTCATGGAACCTGCCAGGTCCGCTGCAGTATACCCTCAGTGCTCACAGCAAAAGGCTATAATCTCAGGCTCAAATGTTTTCATATGCGTAACCCTTTACGTATAGGTAATAATATAGTCTCGTCACCAATAATCATCTGGTTATTGAATACTTTATACCTATTCTCCACACAGGGCCTTAACCTTTTCCTCTATCTGGATATCCCTGTAATGCATGAGATCTATTGCCTTTGCCGGACACTCTGCAACACATATTCCACACCCTTTGCATGCACTTACCTCAATGACTGCTTCTCCTTTTTCATTTATACGGGGCACTCCATAGGGACAGACTCTCACGCAGGTAAGGCAGGCAGCACACTTATCTGCTTCCACATGGGCAACGATACCGCCAACCGACAGGTGGTCCTTGGAAAGGAGTGTCAATGCCCGTGCAGCAGCACCTTCAGCCTGTATGATAGTTTCCCGTATGTTTTTCGGTCCATGGGCAAGTCCACAAAGATACATACCATCTGAGGAAAAATCCAGGGGTTTAAGCTTCATGTGGGCTTCAAGAAAAAAACCACTGTGTGTTCGTGGAACCTTGAGGAGAGTTGCAAGCCCGTTATTCTCCTCTGGTATGATGGCACTACTCAATACAAGAAGGTCTGTTGTAAATGAGAGGGTTTCCATAACGGATGGGTCAACACACGTGATATGAAGGGTGCCGTCTTTTTTTTCTACAACTGGTGGGGAGAAAATATCATACCGTATAAAGCGTACTCCGAGCCTTCTTGCTTTCAGGTAATATTGTTCGAGAAAACCATAGGTGCGAATATCCCGATACATAATAACAACGTCCATAGCAGGATGTTTCTCTTTCAAGGCTATACTGTTTTTTATTGCTGTTGCACAACATACCCTGCTACAGTAGGGACGCTCTTCATTCCGTGAACCAACACACTGAATCATCACACATCGTCTATACGATGTACACTCTTCTATAACAATCCTTTTTTCAAGTTCCATCTGGGTCACAATCCGTGAGTCTTCACCATACCCATAATAACCATAGGGTTTTAACTCTTTTCCGCCTGTAGCAACTATGATAATCCCGTGATGTATTATTCTGTACTCCTCTCTTTCACCTGTCACAATCCCGGTCTCGAAATTTCCCTTCACACCCCTGTGGTCTTTAACCCGGGCATTCGTAAACACATGAATACGGGGGTGACGGCTCACCTTCTCTATGGTATCGTGTAAAAACATCTGGACATCCATACCATCAAGGGTATGGAATATATGTCGTATATTCCCTCCCAGCACATCTTCTCTTTCAATGAGAAACACTTCAAAGTTCTGCTCTGCCAGTCTCAGTGCTGCTGTCATACCGCCTATCCCACCACCCACAATGAGGGCCCTCTTATCAATATTTATGATGTGTTCATTCAGGGGTTTCGCATAGTTGGCATTCATCACTGCCATACGCACCAGAGTCTTTGCCTTCTCTGTTGCATCCTCCTTTTCAGACGTATGCACCCATGAACACTGTTCTCTGATATTTGCCATCTCAAAGAGATATTTATTCAATCCAGCTTCTTGAATAGTGGTCCTGAAGAGGGGCTCATGGGTACGCGGGGTACAGGATGCAACAACAACCCTGTTAATCCGGTACTCATCTATGAGTCTCTTCATCTTCTCCTGCGTGTCTTGCGAACACGTAAATAGGTTCTCATCCACAAAGACAACATTGGGAAGATGACGTGCATACTCTTGAACATCCTGAACATTGACAACGCCACCGATGTTGATTCCACAGTGGCATACAAATACGCCAATACGGGGTGCTTCTCCAGCAATATCTATTTCCTGTGGCAGTCTTTTTTCAGTAATGTCTTTTCCCCGTACAGAGGTAATAAGAGATCCTGCGTTACACGCAGCCCCACATGCAGTTGTTACTGTTTCATGAATATCTTGGGGCGATTCACAGGCGCCGCATACAAAGATTCCATCACGGGAGGTACACAGAGGATGATTCTTCCTGCCTTCTATAAAACCATACTGATTTACCTTTACATCGAGCACTTCTGCAAGTTTGGCAAGATTTCTGGAAGGTCTTATGCCAACAGAAAGAATAATCATATCAAAGCATTCCAATTGTATGGTTCCCATATCATCAACATAAACAACCTTCAAGTCCCCTGTCTCAGGTTCTTCAATAACCCTTGATACAAGGGACTTGATATACCGCACACCGTATTCCTTCTTTGCCCGCTCCACATACTCATCAAACCCTTTACCAAACGCGCGGATATCAATGTTGAAAATTGTTGACTCTATATCATGCACATGTTCTTTTGCTATGACAGCTTCCTTTGTTGCATACATACAGCATACTGACGAACAGTATTCATGGGTCTTGTCCCTGCTCCCCACACATTGAATAAAACCGATCTTCTTTGGTATCCTACCATCAGAAGGTCTCATAATAAGACCCCCTGTTGGACCTGTTGCAGAAAGGATACGTTCAAATTCAATACTTGTAAGCACATTTGGATATGTTCCGTAACCAAATTCTTTCTTTTCATGAGCATCGAATGGTTCGAACCCACAGGCTATGACAATACTTCCTACCTGAAGGTCAACCACAACAGGTTCTTCTGTAAAGTCTATTGCTTCTGGTTTACATACCTCTTCACACAGTTTGCATCCCAGGCATGCGCGACAGTTAAGACATCTCTCTGCTTCAGCTCTCACATCTTCTTCATCCAATGAGGTATAGACCTCTTTGAAGTCTGAACGCTCTTCAAGCGGAAGGGAGGGTAATACCATGCGCGGCCTTTTTTCCAGAAAAACCGGGACCTCTTCAGCAAGCCTGTTCTCCTTTGCCAGCCTTCCTTCTGATACGTCTCTTCCATCAAGGTATCGTTTAATTGATTCTGCCGCCTCCTTGCCCTGGGATATAGCATCGATTGCCATCTTCGGACCTGTGACTGCATCTCCACCTGAAAAGATGCCCTTCACCGTTGTCTCTAATGTTATGGGATTTACCTTTATTCTCCCATCCGGGTAACGCTCTATGCCTTCTATATCGTCTAAGAATCGTGTATCCACAGCCTGTCCTATTGCAAGAATGATTGTGTCAGCTGGCAGATACATGGTTGATCTTTCTTCATAGGAGGGTTCGAATCTGCCTTCTCGATCAAAAACAGAGATACACTCTTTACAGGTCATACCTTCAATATGTCCGTCCTTTGACATAATAATCTCTTTAGGACCCCAAGAAGTATGGATCCTTATGCCTTCCTCAAGAGCCTGCTGGATTTCTAATCTTGTAGCAGGCATCTCATCCCATGTTTCAAGGCAAACTATATGAACCTCCTGTGAACCACATCTCTTTGCAGTAAGGGCTACGTCAATGGCAACATTGCCGCCACCGACAACCACCACCACATTGCCCAGTTTCACCTGTTCCTTTTTGTTTATCTTTCGGAGAAATTCAATACCGTGCAACACACCGTCTGCATCTTCATGGGCAATGCCGATTTTTCTCCTTCCATGGGCACCAGGACTTATAAAGATTGCATTGTAGTCTTTTTGTATATCCTTGATAGAGATATTCTCTCCAACCTGCGTATGATACTTCACCTCAATCCCCATCTTTTCAATAATAGAGACTTCACGGTCAAGAATGTCCTTTGGTAATCGATATGGAGGGATACCCACATAGAGCATGCCACCCAGTTTATCCTGGGCTTCGAAGATCGTTACCTGAAACCCTGCCTTTCTCAATTCTATGGCACACGTAAGGCCTGCTGGTCCTCCGCCTATGATGGCTACCCTTTCCATCCGTTCTTTGCCAATTTCCGGGACAGGTACATCCTGCTTTCCAATCTCGTGGTCAGCAACAAACCGCTTCAATGCACAGATTGCAATAGGCTGATCCACCTTTCTTCCCCTGAGGCATGCATCTTCGCATGGATGATGGCAAATACGGCCTATAATACCGGGAAAGGGAAGTCTCTCACGTATGAGGTCAAGGGCTTCACGGAACCTGCCCTCTGCAATAAGACTCACATAATCGCGCACATTGAGTTCAACAGGACAAGAATACACACATGGTGCAATTCTTCTGTCTATCGTGTATGTGGAAGGTACTGCCTGTGGAAAATTAATGTATGCTGCGCTTCTCATGCACATGGATTCATTATACTGGGAGTGTATTTCAAGGGGGCACCGGGAAGCACAGAGTGCGCATGATGTACACCGATCAGGTAAAACCTTTCTCGGCATGCGTTTCAGTGTAACCGTAAAGTTTCCCGGTATTCCCTTAAGTCCCACCACCTCTGAGTTCATGAAAAGCTCAATATTTGGATTGCGCCCCACTTCAACAAGCTTGGGTGCCATGATACACATAGAGCAGTCATTGGTGGGAAATGTTTTATCAAGCTGCGCCATTGTGCCACCCAGATTTGGTTTCTCATCCACAAGGTATACGCGATACCCTGCCTCAACGAGATTGAGTGATGCCTCCATTCCCGCTATACCACCACCTATGACAAGGACCCTGCCAATCTTTTCTGTCATGTAACAACACCTTCTATGAATAGAAACAGCTGACTCAATACAGACATCAACACGCTCATCCTGTTCTTCTTTTAAAAAGCGGATTCCTGTCTCTCATGCCTGTAATCTCGACGAGATTCCTGCGCATAAGCTCCCTGCAGTGTCTGAAGATTGTATCCCCTCTCATACCGAGCCGTTCTGATAACACCGGGATTGTCTCTTCTTCTGATAGGGCTTGTAGAATCAATGCTCTCTCAAATGCATTGTGAAGAAGCCCTGTGAAGGTACGCGAGAATTGACGTTCTGTGAACTTCTCTGTATAGGCATTTCCCGCTTTTAATATATCCTTTTTCTCAAGAAGCTTCGTCAATCGTTCAGCTCCTTCAGGATCGTAGATTTTTATAAATTTTAGTTTTTCATCATTGTCCATGGATCAGGTTCTTGTGCTCCTATTTCCTTTGATGCTCTGTATAACTTTCTCAACAGGGATAATATGGGATTCTTTGCCCTTCAAGGTTCCGAAAAGGGCAAGCTCGTATATCTCTGTTAAGAAAAGGACCGGTAGATTCTCTTCTTTTCTTCCAAGGTATGGCAAAAGATCAAGATTCATCTGACAAAGAGGACAGGGTGTCACAATGGCATCAGCATGGAGGGATAATGCCATATCCATGATTTTTCCTGATAGACCGTATGTTATTTCTTTAGTGGTAAATGTTTTAGCTGCGCCACAGCATTCCATCTTATAGGGCCAGGTGGTAAGCCTCACGCCACAGGCCCATAACAGACTATCCATACTTGTAGGATCTTCCTTATCATCAAAGGTATCTATATTCATCATCCTCGTGAGTACACACCCATAATATGGCACAACGGTGATTGAAGAGAGGTCATAACAAATCTCTTTTGCAATACGTTCAATGCCCACATAGTCATGCAATACCTCAATGATATTATGAATATGCACTGTACCAGTACAATGGAGAGGGTGGATAATGCCGTTTATTTCTTCCCTCCGCGCTCTATCTTTTTTCATGGTCACGTTTGTTATGACGCACCTGTTGTAGCATGCTGAACAGGGCACAAAAAGGGGATACCCTGCCTCTTCTGCAATGGCAAGATTTCGTGCACTTAGTATATACATGAGTTGTTCATCGATGGTTGGTGCAGCAGACGCACCGCAACAGGACCAATCGTCAAGTTCCTCAAGCGCTATACCATAGAAAGACAATACAGACTTCAGAGACTCTTCATAAAACTTGCTTGATGTTTTCAAAGAACATCCCGGGTAATAGGAAAGGGTAATCATAATCTACCGTTACTATTCACTCTCGTCTCTCGCTTCATATGTATTCCTGAATAGTACTTTCAGTGCTCTGCGATTTTTTATAGTATGAGGCATTATCCCTATCCTTCCTTTGAACAAGAGGCCAAGACCCATTTTGAAATCCTTCACAAAGTCCCTTGTTGTGATTTTATACCTGAGTATCGTCCCCACTTCATATAAACGACCATGCTTCTTAACACTCTCCATAAACATTGTATCAAACTGCCAGGTATCTTTCTCTAATGCTTTTCCTTCCTGAATTGCAATCTTTCTGAGTGTGTTTAATATGCGGGCAATATCAATGTTATTGGGACATCTCACACTGCATGTAATGCACTGGATACATGTCCATATTGCCTTTGATGTGAGTACCTTATCCCTGTTGCCAAGGATTATATGCCGTATCATATTGTGAGGGTATATATCCATACGAGTAACAACCGGACACCCGGTAGTACATTTACAGCACTGGAAGCATGTGGATACCTTCTCGCCTGTAATATCTTCTATTTCCTGTAAAAAATCGATCTGCTTCATTGTCATCTCTATCAGATATGCATACTATAGCATAATGTAAGATAAAAGACTGTGTCTATTCAACCATGGAGCCAAATAGATTATTGCAAATTTCATATTTTAGGCTTATATTATTAGTAAAGGGGGGATATATATGATACAGCTTGAAATGACGGAGAATGAGGCACGGATTATACTCAATGTCATTGAACGCTATCTTTATCATCTCCAGGTAGAAATCATTCATACGGATAAAAGGGAATTCAGAAACGCTCTGAAGGAAAGGGAAACCTTTTTAAAAGAGATTATTCTCAGATTAAAACAGCTCTTGCCTGAGAGGCCTTCAAATACCTGACGTCTTGCCTCGACGATTATGAATACAGCACTCAATGTGTTAAAACGAGGTATAGTCAGGCTTCAATAGTGTATACTGTCTTTTCCTCATATGAATGATGCCCTTTTCCATAAGACTTTTGATCATCCGTGAAACCGTTTCCCGTGAACACCCGCATGAGCTTGCAATCTCAATCTGGGAAGGTCCCCGCTCAATGACAATATAATCCCTTACCCGTACACCTTTTTTTAAACCTATTTCGATAAGGTATTTCAGAATTCGCGCCTCAACATTGAGAAAGGCAAGCCCTTTTATTCTCTCATCCGCTGCCCTTAACCGACGGGAAAGTGTTTTTAGAATGCTGATTGTAATCATGGGGTTTTGTTCAAGGAGTCGTAAAAAATCATGTCTTTTAATCATCAGAAATTGAGAGTCTTCGATGGCTGTTACATCTGCTGACCGCGGGAGTTCGTCGATCAGTGAAAGTTCACCAAAAAAACCATCTCTCCCTATAAAATCAAGAATGTATTCCTTACCATCCTCATCGAAGAGGGATACCTTTACAAGCCCGTTCAGCACAACGTAGAGGGCATCGCCTGTCTCTCCTTCCTGAAATATCACCTGTCCCTTCTGGAATTCTTTAATCTGCATGATGCGTGAGATCACTTCTAATTCTTCATCCCTCAAGGTGGAGAAGAGATGAACATTGCGTATATTTTCAATATATCGTTTCATTGCCTCTCACTTATTCAATATCTAAAATACCCTGTATATCATTGAGCGCATCAAACACCCGTTCACCTGGGACACCTCCCTGTGCAATCTGATTACCACCGCCACCCTTACCACCATACTTCTCTGCCAGTCTTTTAATAATCTTTCCTGCATTGTATGTACTAACAAGATCCTTGGTCACTGCAATGATAAGAATTCCCTTTGAGTCTTCCCTGGAACCTACAAGGGCGATACAACTTTTCACCTTACTCCGTATAATATCCGTAACCTTTCTGAGTTCTTCAGCCGTTGCATTGGGAACAAAGAGCGATAAGACCTTGGTACCGTTCTTTTCAAAGGCTTTCTCTATTGCCTCATCCACCTTGTAGCGTAAAAGCTCTTCCTGTAATCGCTGCATCTGCTTTTCTTTTGCTGTCAGTTCTGTAACCAGTCCTTCTACCCGTTCAAGCACCTTTTCTTGCTCTGCATGCGTTATCTTCATTACCCCATGAATAATATCTTCCAGCTTTCGCTTAAACACAATGGCACCCTTACCGGTTACTGCCTCAATCCTGCGTATGCCTGATGCGAGTGAGCTTTCGCTGACAATATAGAAGCTCCCGATTTCACCCGTATTCGATACATGGGTACCACCGCAGAGTTCTGTGCTGAAATCGCCTATTCTGATTACCCGAACCCTATCCCCATACTTTTCCTCAAAGAGGGCTGTTGCCCCTTCTCGAATTGCATCATCACGATCTTTGACTTCAGTTATAACGTCAATGCATTCCATTATCTTTTCATTGACTATATCCTCCACGCGCTCAATCTCTTTGTCATCCATAGCCTGGTAATGGGTAAAATCGAACCGCAATCTATCATGGTCAACCTTTGACCCTGACTGCTTCACATGGTCGCCAAGGACCTTTTTTAACGCATAGTGGAGAAGATGGGTTGCAGTGTGGTTTCGCGAGGTCCCCAAGCGTTTATCCCTGTTGACCACAAGGTTTACCATATCACCCTTTCTCAGGAGACCATGAATCACCTCTATCTCGTGGGAAAAGAGTTCTTCCTTTATCTTCTTTACGCTGGTAACCTCTGCGTTACCTGTTGAGCATGCAATATACCCTTCATCATTTACCTGCCCGCCACTCTCTGCATAAAAAGGCGTTTTATCAAAAAAGACCTCTCCTTTCTGTCCTTTGGTGATTGTATCAACAAGCTGACCATCTACCACGATGGCAGTTATGATGCCCCTCTCTTCTGTCTTACCTCCGTATCCCACAAATGTTCCTGTAATCCCCTGTTTCAGGGCCACCACATGACCCTCTTCAAGGGTATCCCCTTTTATCCGTGATGCCACACGAGATCGTTCCTTCTGCTCCTGTGCAGCTACTTCAAATCCTTGTATATCCACCTGAAGCCCATCCTCTTCTGCCATCTCCATGGTTATGTCAAGGGGAAAACCATAGGTATCGTATAATTTAAAGACCACGTCTCCCGGAATAGTCGTACTTCCCTGTGACCTGATCGTACTACTCATCTCTTCATAAAGCCTCATGCCCATATGCAATGTTTCAACGAAACGCTCCTCTTCACTTTTAATAACACGTACAATATAGGGATGATTGTGTACTACATCAGGATATACATCCTTCATCATATCAACAACAGTCCCTGTGAGGGTGTAGAGAAATTCTTTATCAATACCAAGCTTTTTGCCATACCGTAAGGCCCTTCTGATAATTCTTCGTAGCACATACCCCCTGCCCTCTTTTGCAGGTAAAATGCCGTCATTGATGATGAATGTTGCACTTCGTGCATGGTCTGTAATGACACGCATGGCAATATCGGTCTGTACGTTTTCACCGTATACACACCGGGAAACATCTTCAAGGTGCCTGAGTAGTGGAATAAAAAGATCTGTTGCATAATTGCCGATCTTACCTTGCATAACAGATGTGATCCGTTCAAGGCCCATGCCTGTATCGATTGAAGGGTGTGGTAACCTTTTCATCGTACCATCCTTCATTCTTTCAAATTCCATAAACACAAGGTTCCATATTTCAAGATATCTATCGCATTCACATCCTACTGTACAGGTGGGTCTCTTACATCCTGCCTGGTTACCCATATCATAGATGACTTCCGAACAGGGACCGCAGGGGCCTTCATCTCCCATGGACCAGAAATTATCCTTTTCACCGAACCGTACAATTCGTTCCTCTCTGACACCCATCCTTTTCCATATCCTCAATGCATCCTCATCATCCCTGAATATGGTGATCCAGAGTCTCTGTGTATCGAGGGAGAGTCTTTTTGTAAGAAATTCCCAGGCATAGGCAATGGCATCTTCTTTGAAATAGTCACCAAAAGAAAAGTTGCCCAGCATTTCAAAGAACGTATGGTGCCTGAGTGTTTTACCGATATTTTCAAGGTCATTATGTTTCCCGCCTGCCCGGACGCATTTTTGACAGGATGTTGCCCGTGTATAATCCCTTTTTTCAATGCCGAGAAAGACGTTTTTAAATTGGACCATACCCGCATTGACAAAAAGCAGTGTGGGATCTTTGTCTGGAACCAGTGAAGAACTTGAAACAACGGTATGGTTATAACCAGAAAAGAAATCTAAAAATTTCTTTCGCAGTTCCTGTGATGTCACTATGCACCCTTTTTCAAACCGTAGTGTGTTAGTATCTTTGCGTAAATCTCATTGCTCACGTCAGGATTCTTCTTCAGATATTCTTTTGCATTCTCTCTCCCCTGACCGATACGGTTGTTTCCATAGGAAAACCATGTGCCAGTCTTTTCTATAATACCTGCCTCAACGCCGAGGTCTATAATATCGCCTTCTTTAGAAATTCCTTCACCGAAGATCATGTCAAACTCTGCTTCCCTGAACGGTGGTGCAAGCTTATTTTTCACAACCTTGACACGGGTTCTGCTACCCACAACCTCCTGACCATCTTTAATGGATGATACCCGTCTGATATCAAGCCTCACAGAGGAATAGAATTTCAATGCGTTTCCCCCTGTCGTTGTCTCAGGGTTACCGAACATGACCCCAATCTTCTGTCGTATCTGATTGATGAATATGACGGTTGTGAGTGATTTGCTGATGGTTGCTGTAAGTTTCCGTAATGCCTGGGACATCAATCGTGCCTGTAACCCCATATGGGCATCGCCCATTTCTCCTTCAATCTCTGCCCGTGGTACAAGGGCTGCTACAGAATCAATCACCACCACATCAACAGCACTACTTCTTACAAGAATCTCTGCAATCTCAAGCGCCTGCTCCCCTGTATCGGGCTGTGAGATAAGCAAGTCATCCGTATTGACACCTATCTTCTTTGCATAATGGACATCCAGGGCATGCTCCGCATCAATAAAAGCTGCCACACCCTTCTGCTTTTGTATCTCTGCCACAACCTGGAGTGCAAGTGTTGTCTTTCCCGATGCCTCAGGCCCGAATATTTCTACAACCCTTCCTCTCGGCAGCCCTCCTATACCAAGGGCTATGTCAAGAGCAATGGAACCTGTTGGTATGACCGGTACATCCTCCACACCTTTTTCTCCCAGCTTCATAATGGAACCCTTTCCAAAGAGCCTTTCGATCTGTGTAACTGCCATATCGATTGCTTTTGTTTTACTGCTTTCCTCTTTCACGGTTTCCTCCTCCAAGCTCAATCGCCCATACAGGGCTATAATATGCACCCTCCCGTGTGAGTGTACTTTGAACAAGTATAATGGTCTGCACTGTAAATATTTTCTGCTCCAGCGGTACAATCTCCTTTTCTAAAAGGGGCAAAAGAATCTTTCTCCTCCCGAGTGTAATATGGGGTGTATATGGCCTATCCTCCCGTTCAATGCCAATGTCTGCAAGACTGTCCTCTATATCATTGAATATGTTCTGCATATTGTCAACACCCTTCTCAAAGGTCACAACGATCACCCGTGCCTTTTTCTTGTGCGGAAAGGCATCAACCGCTTTTAGCTGAGCCTCAAAAGAATGGTGATGGTTGCCAATGGGCTCTATCCTCTCGCGAATCTTCAACCCTGTGTGTTCATCTATTTCACCAAAAAATTTGAGTGTAATGTGATAGCCATCATCCCGAACCCAGCGTACATTCTCCATATGCCACATACGCTTCACAATATCCTGGAGATACTCTTTCACGGGTAATGGCAGTTCAAAGGCTAAAAATGCTCTCACGGTAAGTTTCCTGTAAGGTATTCATACACAAGTTTCAATGCCTCTTCAGAGGTCTGCTTCTTTATTGCAACCCTCTTCCCCTGGAAAAGAAACTTCCTCACAACAACCCCCTCCGGTGACGAAAGGGCAATAAATACAGTCCCTAAAGGCTTTTCAATGCTTCCACCCTGGGGTCCAGCAATCCCCGTTACAGAGAGACCTATATGCACACCTGCACTCCTCCGTATACCCTCTGCCATCTGTCGTGCTGTATCCTCGCTCACCGCTCCCTCTGTGACAAGGGTCTCATGGGCAACAGAAAGAAATTTTTCCTTTGAGTGGTTCGAATATGTGACAATCCCCATTTCAAAATAGCGCGATGCACCTGGAACGTTTGTAATCCTGTGAGCAATAAGACCACCGGTGCATGACTCTGCAATCGCAATGGTGAGGTTTTTCTCTCTGAGGATTTTTCCTATCTCTTTTTCTATCATCCCATCCAGATTTTCACAACCACAAGACCGAGGTTTGCGAATATGCCTGCCAGAATATCATCTCCTACAATACCATATGCTCCGCCAAGGCGCTCAATGGTTCTTATAGGAGGAGGTTTTATTATATCAAAAAATCTGAAGAGAAGAAAACCAACAAGAAGATTGAAGACAGTAGCCCTGTGCCCCACCATGGTAACAAAACACCCTGCAAGTTCGTCAATGACAATATAGCTGGGGTCTCTTCCCTCATATGTGAATAGATGGATACAGAGTATTGAAAAGAGGATAAAACATATAGCAAAAAGAAAACCGGCAGTAAAGGATATGTAACCAAACACAGGATAAGCACAATATACGAGAAGAAAACCCAATATTGATGCATATGTTCCAGGCGCTGGTGGAATATAACCGATGAATGCGCAACTGACAATAAACGTGAGCGCCTTATGTTTTGCCATATACTGTTTTGTCATCAAAAATCTTCTTTCCCACTATTTTCCAGCCCTTCTTCAAAACTCTATGAAAACAACTCCAGAATCCTGTATGGCACGCGGCTGTCTTCTGGTCCACGAGTATCAGGAGGGTGTCACCGTCGCAGTCGAGATAGATGTTCCGTACTTTCTGAAAATGTCCTGATGTTTCTCCCTTCAGCCATATCTGTTTCCGCGATCGTGAATAATAATGGGCTTTTTTTGTTTTCACTGTGAGGTCAAAGGCCTCTCTGTTCATGTAGGCTACCATGAGCACATCCTTTGTGGCAAAATCCTGTACCACCACAGGCACGAGCCCTCTTTCATCCCATTTTATCTCTTCCATGTTTAATCTCCTATAAAAAGTCAATTCATAAGACCTAACAAACAGGCCTATCGTTAAGGTTTAAGCGGCCAAGACATAACGTCTTGCAACCTTACTCATCTCTACATCCTTTGGGTCTGACAACATTTTCGAA
>Ga0272448_1000988_pt1 | contig 40158 bp, 36 predicted proteins | sample YNPCB0191_FD_202220 | JGI IMG/M metagenome (GOLD analysis project Ga0272448, IMG submission 202220) | Hot spring sediment microbial communities from Yellowstone National Park, WY, United States - YNP-CB-019-1 | ecosystem: Environmental > Aquatic > Thermal springs > Hot (42-90C) > Sediment...
GGAGGAGGAGCGGATGGCCCGGCGGATCCTGGAGACGACCACCACCACCGGCCTGCGGATCAGCCGCTCAGAGCGGCGGGAATCCCCCCGGGAGGTGGTGGCGGTGGAAACCCCCTGGGGCGTCATCCGCTGCAAGCGGATCACCCTCCCGTCGGGCCGGACCCGCCTCCACCCCGAGTGGGAGGACCTGGAGGCCGCCGCCCGGAGGGCCGGCTGCCCGCCCCTGGAGGTGGCCGAGGGCCTCTCCAGGCTCCTGCCGTGAGGTTCCGTCCCTCTCCCGAGACCTTCCGCGTCGAGGAGATCCCCCTCTTCGAACCCGCGGGCCACGGCGCCCACGCCTACCTGCGCGTTTCCCGGGCTTCCCTGGGGACCCCCCACCTCCTGGGACTGCTGCGAAGGGGGCTCAAGGTTCCCGAGGAGGAGATCGGGTGCGCGGGGATGAAGGACCGGGACGCCCTGGCCATCCAGACCTTCTCCGTCCCCGCCGCCCTGGCCCGCCGGGCCCAGGCCCTCCTGGAAGAAGCGGGGGCGGAGGTGCTGGAGGTCCGCCTCCACCCCCACAAGCTGCGGACCGGAAAGCTCCGGGGAAACCGCTTCGAGGCGCGGATCCTCCTCGACGGACCGGAGGAGGCCCCTCTCCTGGCGGCCTCCGTCTCCCGCGTGGAGCGCGAGGGCTTCGCCAACGCCTTCGGTCCCCAGCGCTTCGCCGATCGTTCGGGACTGGAGGAGGGGCGGCGCCTCTTCCTGGGCCTGCGCCCCTCCGGACCCTTCCGGAGGGCCCGTTTCCTGGTCTCCGTCTACCAGGCCCTCCTCTTCAACGAATGGCTGGACCTCCGGAGAGAGCGGGGGCTGTGGCCGGGGCCCGTGGCCGGCGACGTCCTCAAGCGCCACGACTCCGGAGGGGAGTTCCTCGCCGAGACGGTGGACGAAGACCTCCTCCAAAGGGTCCGGGGCCTGGAGGTCTCGCCGGCGGGGCCCCTTTTCGGTCGGAAGATGGCCCGCGCCGCGGCCGAAGCCGCCGCCCTGGAGGAGGAGATCCTCCATCGGCACGGCCTCTCCTTCGGCTCCCTGGCCCAGGTCCGGGTACCCGGCGCCCGAAGGCCCCTTCGTCTTCCCACGGGCCCCCTTTCCCTTTCGGTAGAGGGCGGCACCGCCCGGCTCTCTTTCACCCTTCCGCCGGGGGCCTACGCGTCGGTGCTCCTGGCCGAGTTGGGGGTCACTCTTCTGCCGCCGTGACCCGCCCTTCCCCGGGGAATGGCAGGGGCCGTAGAATGGTTGGGCACCCTTGGGAGGCCCGAAATGGCTGACATCGAAACCACCCCCGCCTTGATCGCCCGCGTGTACGAACGGACGGCCTTCAGCCTGGCCGTGGTCCGGAAGCGGCTGGGCCGGCCGCTCACCTTCGCCGAGAAGGTCCTCTACGGGCACCTGGACAGGCCGGAGGCGGCGGAACTGGAGGCCGGCTCCAGCTACTTGGCCCTCCGGCCCGACCGGGTGGCCATGCAGGACGCCACCGCCCAGATGGCCCTCCTCCAGTTCATGCAGTCGGGCCGCCCCTCGGTGGCCGTCCCCACGACGGTCCACTGCGACCACCTCATCCGGGCGGAGAAGGGCGCCGGGGCGGACCTTCGGGCCGCCCTCGCGGAAAACCGGGAGGTCTACGACTTCCTGGCCACCGCCTGCCGGAAGTACGGCATCGGCTTCTGGGAGCCCGGGGCCGGAATCATCCACCAGGTGGTCCTGGAGCACTACGCCTTCCCCGGCGGCCTCATGATCGGAACCGACAGCCACACCCCCAACGCCGGAGGTCTGGCCATGTTCGCCTCGGGTGTGGGAGGGGCGGACGCCGTGGACGTCATGGCGGGCTTTCCCTGGGAGGTCCTGCACCCAAGGATCCTCGGCGTCCGCCTCCTGGGGGCCCCCTCCGGATGGACCAGCCCCAAGGACGTGATCCTCAAGCTACTGGGCATTCTCACCGTTCAGGGGGGGACAAACCGGGTCATCGAGTACTTCGGCCCCGGCTGCCGCTCCCTCTCCGCCACGGGAAAGGCCACCATCACCAACATGGGCGCCGAGCTGGGGGCCACCACGAGCCTCTTCCCCTTCGACGAGCGGATGGAGGCCTACCTCCGGGCCACGGGCCGCACCGAGGCGGCGGAGCTGGCCCTGAGGAACCGGGCCCTCCTCGCCGCCGACCCCGAGGTGGAGGCCGATCCGGAGCGCTTCTTCGAAAAGGTCGTCACCATTGACCTCTCCACCCTCGAACCCCACGTCACCGGACCCCACTCCCCGGACCTCTGCCGGACGGTCTCCGAGCTGAAGGCGGCGGTGGCGCAGGAGGGGTACCCGGACCGGATCCGGGCGGCTCTGGTGGGCTCCTGCACCAACTCCTCCTACGAGGACATGGGCCGGGCGGCCGAAGTGGCCTCCTTTGCCGCGTCGCGGGGGCTCAAGGCCCGGGTTCCCCTCCTGGTGACCCCCGGGTCAGAGCAGGTCCGGGCCACCATCGAGCGGGACGGCCAGATGGCCGCCCTCGCCTCCATCGGCGCCGAGGTCCTCGCCAACGCCTGCGGCCCCTGCATCGGCCAGTGGAAGAGGAGCGACATCGCGCCGGGCGAGACCAACACCATCGTCTCCTCCTTCAACCGGAACTTCCCCCGGAGGAACGACGGCAACGCCGCCACCCTTTCCTTCCTGACCAGCCCCGAGATGGTCATCGCCTACGCCCTGGCGGGGCGCCTCTCCTTCGACCCCCGCACCGACTCCCTGGAGGGCCCCGGCGGGGAAGCGGTTCGCCTTCCGCCTCCGGGCCCCGCGCCCGACCTGCCGCCCTCCGGCTTCGTGCGGGACCTTCGCGGCTACGTCCCTCCCGCCGAGGACCCCGGAACGGTGGAGGTGAAGATCGCTCCGGAGAGCGAGCGGCTCCAGCGCCTCGAGCCCTTCGCCCCCTGGGACGGGAAGGACTTCCTCGAACTCCCCGTCCTCCTCAAGGCCCGGGGAAAGTGCACCACCGACCACATCTCCCCCGCCGGCCCGTGGCTGCGCTTCCGCGGCCACCTGGACCGCATCAGCGACAACCTCTTCTCGGGGGCCGTCAACGCTTTCACCGGCGAGGCGGGCAAGGGAACGAACCTCCTCACCGGCCAGCGGGGCCAGCCCCTGGCCGCCATCGCACGCGACTACAAGGCCCGGGGCCTCCGGTGGGTCGCGGTGGGGGACGGGAACTACGGAGAGGGCTCCAGCCGGGAGCACGCCGCCATGTCTCCCCGCCACCTCGGCGCCGCCGCCGTCATCGCCCGTTCCTTCGCCCGGATCCACGAGAGCAACCTCAAGAAGCAGGGGGTCCTGCCCCTGACCTTCGCCAACCCCGCCGACTACGACAAGGTGGAGGAGACCGACCGCATCAGCATCCTGGACCTCGCCCGCCTGGCCCCCGGCCGGCCCGTTCGGGCCATCCTCCACCACGCCGACGGGACGGGGGAGGAGATCCTCCTGAAGCACACGCTGAACGAGGAGCAGATCGGATGGTTCCGGGCGGGCAGCGCCCTCAACACCCTGGGCCAGGGAGGCGACCCGGAAGGGAGCCCGCGCTGAAGGGGGCCATTTCCGCCGGTGGGAAACGGCCCATGGGGACTAGGGGAATGGGCCACCACGTCCGTTCATCGGGGTTTACCGCCTCCCCTCCTCCTGCCAAATCCTCTGGGCGCCCCGGCCGATCCCCAGGGCCCGCGCCAGGATCTCCAGCGGGTGAACCACCGGAATGGCGCCGAGGTGCGCCTCGTCCTGGACCTTGCAGGACCCGCAGGGGGTGACGACGGCCTCGGGGCCGGCTTTCTCGATCCGCCGGTAGAGGCGTGACGCGACGGCCTCGGCGACCCCGGCGTGGCGGCGTTCCGCTCCGTGGGACCCGGCCAGCCCGCAGCACTCCTCGGTGACGTCCAGGACTTTAAGGCCGGGGATCTTGCGGAGGAGGGCCACCTCCTCCCTTGCCGTTCCGAGAACCGCGCCATGGCACGGCGTCTGGTAGACGATCTTCAGCGGAACGGGCTGGAGGACCGCCGGGGTCCGGTCCAGCCGGTCGGCGAGGTAGCCGAAGAGGCCGCGGGAAGCCCTCAAGAGGGCATCGCCCTCCGGGCCGGGAAAGTGGCGGCCCGCCTCCCGGGTGAGCGCGAGCAGGCACGAGGGGGCCGAGGCGACCACCGTGAAGCCCCTCTCCACCCACGGCAGGAACTGCCTCCGGTTGAAGGCCACGTCCTCGGCGGCCTGGTCGAAGAGCCCCCGGGCGAACTTGGACACGCCGCAACAGCCCTGGGGGGGCACCGCCACCTCCACCCCCAACGCCAGCAGAACCTCCACCGCCAGGACCGCCTCCCCCGCCGGGTTGAAGGTGTTTCCGAAGCAGCCGTAGAAGTACGCCGCCTTTCCGCCCCCGTTGCGGACCGGGCGGAAGTGGTAGAGGCGGGAGGGCTCGAAGGCCCTCTCCTCCGCCGGCAAGGCGGCGGGAAGGTCGGGGCGCAGGCCACCGAGGAGGGGGGCCAGGAAGCGACCGGGAGGGGTCTCCTGGAGGCGGGTCAGCAGGCGGGCGCCGTCGGAACCGAGCCGGTACGGCAGGACGGGCACCGAGGCCAGCAGGCGGTCCCGGAGCCGTTCGGCGGGTGGCGTGAAGGCCTCGCGGAAGGCCGCCGCCAATGGGGCCACGTCCACCCCCGTGGGGCAGTGGAGGGCGCAGAGGGAGCAGCCGAGGCACGATTCGAAGACCGCCCGCACGGCGGGCCTTCTGGCCTCCTTCCGGGAAATCTCGCCGGCAAGCAGGGCCTGGAGCAGGTGGGCCCTTCCCCGGCTGGCCAGGAGGTCCTGGGAGGTGGCCCGGGCGGTGGGGCAGAAATCCCGGCAGGTTCCGCAGCCGTGGCAACGCTCCGCCTCCTCCACCCACGAGGAAAGGGCGAGCCTCCCCGGCAGGGCCGCCGCCCGGTAACCGGGGTGGAAGCGGAAGCCCTTCTCCATGGGTTCGGCCTCCTTCGGGGCCAGGATGCCGGGGTTCAGCAGGTCCTCCGGATCCAGGGCTCGCTTGACCGCCCGGAAGAGGTCCGTGAGGGGACCGTAGACGATGGGAAGGAACGGCGTGCGGAGGCGGCCGTCGCCGTGCTCTCCCGAGAGGGTCCCCCCCAGGGAGGCCAGAAGCTCCGCCGTCTCCCGGGCGATGCGGGGAACCTCCTCATAGTGACGGGGGTCCTTGAGGTCCATGAAGGGGTTGACGTGGAAGTTGCCGTCCCCGGCGTGGCCGAAGATCACCCCCTGGATCCCCCGTCCCTCCAGGATCTTCCGGACCCCCTCGAGGTAGGCGGGGATGGCCTCCGGCGGGACCGCCCCGTCTTCGATGAAGCGGACGGACTTGAGCCGGCCCCGGCCCCGGTTGAGCAGCGGGCTGGCGGCCTTCCGGAAGGACCAGATGGCGGCCTTCTCCTGGGGGGTGGAGGCCCGCCGGGCCGACAGAAGGCCGGTTCGGGAGGCGGCCCCGAGGAGGGCCTCCATCGTCCCCGCCGCCTCCTCGGGCTCCCCGTCGGTTTCCACCAGGAGGAGGCACCTCGCCCCCTCTCCCACCGGGAGGGGGAAGGCGCCCCAACCCCGGCGGATGATGTCGAGGAAGGTCTCGTCGAGGATCTCCAAGGCCGACGGCCCCCGGGGCAGGATCTCCAAGACCGCCTCCCCCGCCGCCGTGACCGAGGGAAACTCCAGCAGGCAGAGCTCCTGGGCCCGCGGCAAGGGGGAGAGGGCGACCGTCGCCTCGAGGAAGACCGCGAGGGTCCCCTCCGACCCCACGAAGAGCGGCAGGAGGTCCACCCGGCCGGGGGGGCCCAGGCAATCCTTGAGGTTGTAGCCGGAGGTGTTGGAGCGGCTCCGGGGCCAGCGGGCGAGGATCTCGGTCCGGTGCTCCTCGATGAGGGAGGCGGCGGCCCTCAGCGCCGGGTGGGGGAAGTCGCCCGGCGCCCGGTGTCCCCGCGAGAGTTCCAGCCGGCTGCCGTCGGCCAGAAGGAGGTCCAGGGAGAGGGTATGGGCGGCGGTGGGACCGTACTTCACCGACCGGGCCCCTTTGGAGTTGTTGGCCAGCATCCCGCCCAGCGTGCAGAAATCCTGACTGGACGGGTCCGGGGCGAAGCGGAGCCCTAAGGGCCTCAGGGCGCGGTTGAGCTCGGAGAGGACGAGGCCCGGCTGGACCCGGGCGGTGCGGGAGCCCGCGTCCACCCCCAGCAGGCGGTTCTGGAACCGGGAGACGTCGGCGACCAACCCCTCGCCCACCGTCTGGCCCGCCAGCCCCGACCCCCCGCCCCGGAGGGTCAGGCCCACCCTCTCTTCCCGGGCCCGCTCCAGGGCCCAGCGGTAGTCGGCCTCCCCCCGGGGAAAGAGAACCCCCACGGGCCTGCGGAGGTAGAGGCAGGCCGCACGGCTGTAGACGGCCCGGTGGAGGTCGTCGGTATGGAAGAGGCCCTCGGGGGGCTCGGGAACTTTCATCGCGCTCTCCGGTCTCACCCTTCGGCGACCCGGGCGGACCGGGTTCACCGTACCACAGGAGGCCGCCGCCGTGACCCGCCAGCCGACGCCACCGCCGGATCCAGTCTGGGGCAATTCCCCCAGACTTGCGGAGGACTCCCCGCCTCTTGCCAAACGCTCCGGAATGTGGTTTATTGACCAACTTGGGCAGGCCGCGGAAAGCGGCACCCGGTCGGTCGGGCGGCTTTCGGCGATTCGGACCCCCGCGGACACCCCGTTGAGAAGGACGGCAGCCCGTTCAGTCCGAGTCCCCTGGAAGGCCGAGGGGTCGTACGTGGCGAAACTCCCTTCCGAGGGAACCCTCCTGGAGGCCAATGCGATGCGTTTGGGCCAATGGAAAGGACGAGGCTGGGCGAGAAGGGCGGCGGTGCTGGGGCTGGTCCTGACGGTGGCCGCCTCGGCCATCGGCTGCTCTTCCCTGAAGGAACACCTCTTCATGAAGGATGCCGCCAAGGCCTACAAGGCGGGCAAGTACGAGGAGGCCGCCAAGAACTTCCAGGCTGCGCTGAAGATCAACCCGCGGCGGGAGGTCAACTGGAAGTACCTGGCCTTCTCCTACTGGAGCCTCGTGGAGCCGGGCTCCAAGGCCCCCAAGGACGAGATGTACACCGACAAGGCCCTGGAGGCCTTCCAGAAGTACCTGAGCCTGGTGGGCCGGGACGACACCATCCAGGACTACATCATCAACCTGTACATCAACCAGAACCGCCTGGAGCAGGGGATCAAGTTCTACGAAGCCGAGCTCCGGAAGGACCCAAAGGACGGCCGCGTCCTCCAGACGCTGGCGGCCATGTACGCCAAGATGGGCAACTTCGAGAAATCCTTGGAGTACTACCAGAAGAAGGCCGAGCTGACCCCCAACGACGTCAACGGGTGGCTGATGATCGGCGCCCTCTGCTGGGACAAGTCCTACCGCAAGGACGCCCCCGACGAACAGCGGAAGTCCATCGTGGAGACGGGAATGGGCGCCTTGAACCGGGCGCTGGCCATTGACCCGCTCAACTTCAACGGCCACCTGTTCAAGAACCTCCTGTACCGGCAGAAGGCCGACCTCGCGAAGAACGCGGCGGAGAACGAGAAGGACCGCCGCCTCAAGAAGGAACTGCTGGCCCAGGCCGACGAGTTCATCAAGATGGCCGACCAGGAGAAGGATACGGCGCTGGCCATCCGGAAGGGTACCTACAAGCCCGGGCCCCCCCCTCCGCCGTCTTCCACCACACCGGCCGCCAACTGACGAGGTGCCGCATGTTCGAGGAATCCCTGGTCGAAACCAAGAAACCCAAGCCGTCCAAGGTGAAGGTCTACTCCTTCCCCGTGGCGGTCCTCTTCCACGTCCTCCTCATCACGGGCCTCGTCCTGTACAGTATCTACGCCGAGGACGTCCTCCAGCCCCCGCCCATCGTCGTCTCCTTCTTCTCCTCGGCCCCGCCTCCGCCTCCTCCGCCCCCGCCTCCGGCTCCGCCCAAGGTTTCGGCCCCGAAGGTGCAGGCCCCGCCCCCCATGGACCCCAACAAGCTCGTGGCCCCCACCGTGGTCCCCGACAAGCTCCCCCCGCCGACGACGGCCACCTCCGGCGGCGGTGAGGGCGGCGTCGAGGGCGGCGTCGAGGGCGGCGTCGAGGGCGGCGTCCTCGGCGGCGTCCTGGGCGGCGGCCCCCTGGGCGGCCAGCAGGAGAAGAAGATCCTCCCCATGGGCTCCATTCGGCAGCCCAAGTTGATCCGGCAGATCAACCCCACCTACCCCCCGGCGGCCCAGGCCATGGGCCTCTCGGGCCGGGTGGTTCTGGAGATCATCATCAACGAGAACGGCGACGTGGAAAACGCCCGCGTTCTCCAGTCCAACAACCCCATCTTCAACGAGGCCGCCCTGGAGGCGGTGCGCAAGTGGAAGTATTCTCCCCCGACGACCGAGGCCGGTCAGCGGGTGTCGGTGTTCTGGATCGTGACGATCAACTTCTCGGCGAGCAGGTAGGGTTGCGGTTGGCGTTCGTCAGAAAGGAGTCCGCGCAATGAGTTTCAATATCATCGACCTCTGGCATGAAATGGGATGGCTGGCCAAGGGCGTGGCGTTCCTGCTGCTGGCCATGAACCTGTTGTCCATCTGGGTCTTCATCGACAGGTTCATCCTCTTCCGGTCGGCCAAGAAGCAGTCGCTGCAGTTCATCACGAAGGTGGGTGGCCTTTTGAAGCAGAACAAGCTTGACGAGTGCATCGACCTCGCCAAGAAGTTCAAGAACAGCCACCTCGCCAAAGTCTTCTCCGCGGCTCTTCTGGAGTTCAAGGCCGAGACGGCGGCCAGCGTTGACTACAACGTCATCGAGGCCTCCAAGCGCGCCATCGAACGGGCCACCGTGAAGACCGCCTCCGAGATGAAGCGCGGCTTCGGCACCCTGGCCACCGTCGGCGCCACCGCCCCCTTCGTGGGCCTCTTCGGCACCGTCGTCGGCATCATCAACGCCTTCCGCGGGATGGCCGTCACCGGGTCCGGCGGCATCGGCGCGGTGGCCGGCGGTATCGCCGAGGCCCTGATCACGACGGCCTTCGGCCTCTTCGTGGCCGTGCCCGCGGTGTGGTTCTACAACTACTTCACCGACAAGGCCGACCTTATCTCCATCGAGATGAGCAACGCGGCCTCCGAGCTGGTGGACCACTTCGTGAAGATCACGGGTATCGAGGAGAAGTAACGTCCCCGGGAGGATGCCATGGGCATGAACGTGGGCGGCAAGGGGGAAATGAACGCCAACATCAACATCACGCCCTTCGCGGACGTGTGTCTGGTGCTCCTCATCATCTTCATGGTGGTCACCCCCCTGCTGCAGAAGGGCGTCCCCGTCAATCTTCCCACCGCCCGGAACCCCGAGCCCCAGCCGGAGAAGGAGAGCAACATCAACATCTCTATTCAGCAGGATGGCAAGCTCTACTACGGCTCCAAGTGGATTCCCGGCGACGTCCTTAGAGAGAACCTGCAGGAAGACTACGCCCGCAACCCCGGCCGGGATGTGTACATCAAGGCCGACCGGCGGGTGGAGTTCTCCTACGTGAAGGACGTCCTCAAGGTGGTCCAGTCGGTGGGCTTCAAAGGCGTGGGCCTCGTGGCCCAGCACGTGGACGAAAAGGGCAACCCGGTCACCGGCAACGCGGCGGGGGCCATCGCCAGCGGTACCAAGTAGGAGGGACCCGCCATGGCTATGAACGTCGGCAAGAGCCGGGGCGCGATGGCGGACATCAACGTCACGCCCCTGGTGGACATCCTGCTGGTGCTGATCATCATCTTCATGGTGATCACCCCCATCCTGCAAAAGGGCTTCACCAGCCAGGTCCCGCCCAAGGCGCCGCCCACGAGCAACCCCAGCCAGAGCAACGTGATCGTGCTGGCCATCGACGCGGGCAACAACCTCTCCATCAACCGCCAGCCGGTGACCTTCCAGGAACTCCCCGAGCGGCTCAGCGCCATCTACGCCACCCGGGCCGACAAGATCCTCTTCGTGGACGTGGACGACAAGGCCACCTACGAAACGGTCGTGAAGGCGCTGGACGTGGCCCGGGGGCCGGGGAAGGTGGAGACCATCGGCTTCGTCCTGAACTGAGCCTCCGCTCCGCCGGGACTGAATCAATTTGTTACGTTCTTTGCCGAAAGCCGCCCGGAAGGGCGGCTTCGGTCTTTTCTTCCCCCCTGATTCTTCGGCGCTTTTCGGAGGGGGCTCGGGAGGGTCCGCCGGAGTCCCCCTCGCCGTCTCCCCGAGAGGGGCTCCTCCCCGTCGCGAGGTGCCCCACCCTCCGGCGACCCCTTTCCGGCACTGGACGGCCGCCCCCTCCCTGTGGCATCCTCTTTCTCAGCGGCTCGGCCGCCTGTCGGTTCCGGGGGGTAACGATACCGTAGGCACGAGGTTTTCAAGAACCTGACCCGTTCGGGAGGAGGAAGCGCATGAACGAACTGTGGTTTCTCATGGCACTCACTCTAGGGATGAGCGTGCTGGGCCTGCTCACGGCCTTTCTGCTGGCCCGCTGGGTTCTGGCCAAGGACACGGGGTCTCCCGAGATGCGGAAGATCTCCGACGCCATCAAGGAGGGCGCCGAGGCCTTCCTGCGGCGGCAGAACTCCACCATCATCCTGCTGGCGGGCCTCTTCGCCGTGGCCCTCTTCATCGGGTACGGGTTCGTCCGCAGCCACCGGGACTTCGATCCCGTTCCCAGTTCCCTCCAGCTCGCCTTCTGGATCACCCTCTCCTTCGTCTTCGGCGCCCTCTGCTCCGTCGTCGCCGGCTACGTGGGCATGTGGGTCTCCATCCGGTCCAACATCCGCACCGCCTCGGCGGCCCTCAAGAGCCTCAACGACGCCCTGCGCATCGCCCTGAGGGGCGGCGCCGTCTCCGGCCTCCTGGTGGTGGCCATGAGCCTCCTGGGCGTCGCCGGCCTGTACGCCCTCATCAACGCCACCGGCGTCGTCGAGCCCACCAAGATCCCGCTCCTCATCGTCGGCTACGGCTTCGGCGCCTCCTTCGTGGCCCTCTTCGCCCAGCTGGGCGGCGGAATCTACACCAAGGCCGCCGACGTGGGCGCCGACCTGGTGGGCAAGGTCGAGGCGGGCATCCCCGAAGACGATCCCCGGAACCCCGCCGTCATCGCCGACCTGGTGGGCGACAACGTGGGCGACTGCGCCGGCCGTGGCGCCGACCTCTTCGAATCCACCGCCGCCGAGAACATCGGCGCCATGATCCTGGGGGCCAGCCTGGCCGCCGCCGCGGACAAGGCGGGGATGGCCTTCTCCGCCGGCGTGGTGGGCGTGATGATGTTCCCCCTCGTGGCCCGCGCCCTGGGAATCATCGCCTCCATCATCGGCATCCTGTCGGTGAAGATGGACAAGGAAGAGAAGATGGACCCCATGGACGCCCTGAACCGCGGCTACTACGTGGCCGTGGTGCTGGCCATGATCCTCTTCGGCGTGGCCTCCAAGTGGCTCCTGAACAGCCCCCAGGCCCCCACCGCCTGGTGGCACTTCTTCCTCTGCGGCATCCTCGGCGTGCTCACCTCGGTGGCCTTCGTCTACATCACCCAGTACTACACCGAGTACAAGTACCGCCCCGTCCAGTCCATCGCCGAGGCCTCCAAGACTGGCCCCGCCACCAACATCATCGCCGGCATCGGCGTCGGCTTCGAGTGCACCTGGATGCCCACGCTGGTCATGGGCGCCGCCCTGCTGGCCTCCTTCTACCTGGGCCGCAGCACCGGCCTTCCCCACGCCGGGCTCTTCGGCACCGCCGTGGCCACCATGGGCATGCTGGCCACCGCCGCCTACATCCTGGCCATGGACACCTTCGGCCCCATCACCGACAACGCCGGCGGCATCGTGGAGATGTCCGAACAGCCGGAGGAGATCCGCAAGAAGACCGACCGCCTCGACGCCGTGGGCAACACCACCAAGGCCCTCACCAAGGGGTACGCCATCGGCTCCGCCGGCCTCGCCGCCTTCCTCCTCTTCCAGGCCTACATGGACGAGGTGATCCAGTACGCCGGCCTCGGCCACGACTTCGTCTTCAAGGTGGACCTCGGCAAGCCCGTCGTCTTCGTCGGGGCCATGCTCGGCGCCATGCTGGTCTTCCTCTTCTCCGCCATGGCCATTAGGGCCGTGGGCTCCGCCGCCCAGTCCATCATCGAGGAGGTCCGCCGCCAGTACGCCAAGCTGCCCCGGGTGAACGACATCATCCAGTTCCCCAAGGACTTCAAGCCCGACTACGGCTCCTGCGTGGACATCGTCACCAAGGCCGCCCTCCGGAAGATGGTGGCCCCCGGCCTCCTCGTGGTCCTCATGCCCATCGCCGTGGGCCTGATCTTCCGCTTCGCCTTCGCCTCCGAGGCGGACAAGCTGATCTCCGCCGAGGCGGTGGCCGCCCTGCTCATGGTGGGGACCATCGTCGGCATCATCACCGCCCTCCTCCTGAACAACGGCGGCGGTGCGTGGGACAACGCCAAGAAGTACATCGAGTCCGGCGCCCACGGCGGCAAGTACCTCATCGGCGCCGACGGCACCAAGTCCAAGAACCCGACCCACGCCGCGGCGGTGGTGGGCGACACCGTGGGCGACCCCTTCAAGGACACCGCCGGGCCGTCCCTGCACGTCCTCATCAAGCTGCTCTCCACCATTACGCTGGTTCTGGCGCCCCTCTTCATCTGAGCGCGGGGGTGCGTGAAACGAGAGGCGGGGCTCCGGCCCCGCCTCTCTTTTTCTCTTCTCTGGGAGGTTCAGTCTTCCAGGAGTTCCAGCGACCGGAGGTGCACCGGCTCCTCCCGCCGGAGGGCGCGGTGGAGGGCGAGGACCCCCTCGAGCGAGCCGGTGCAGGTTCCCTCTCCGCGGAGCTGGTAGTCGTGGGCGGGCGCGTAGAGTTCGGCCCCCCGGGCTCGGGGGTCGAACCGCTCCTCGAGGGGCCCCGTCCACTTCAGGTGCACCTCCTCCGGCGGATCCAGGAGGAGGGCCTTGACCCGCTCCCCCACCTCCCGGGAGAAGATGCGGAAGGAGAAGGAGAAGGCGGCTCCCCGGACGGGCCGGCGCGCGACGAGGTGCAGGGGGTGCGGCCCTTCCCGGGAGGCCTCCACCGCCTCGCCGAGAAGCGTCTCCAGGGCCTGGGGCACGATCAAGTGGAGCCGTTCCCGGCCGGGGTGGAGCAGTTCTTCCAGCCTCTCCCGAAAGCCGCTGCAGTCGAAGCCCTCGGCCTCCGCGTCCAGGATGGAGTTCTCCGCACCCCGGGCCTTGAGGAAGCCCTGGATGAAGCCCAGGTCCCAGCCCTTGGGCCCTTCCACCACCACCTCGACGAAGCGTCCGGCCATGGCTTCCTCCTCAGAAGAAGAGAATCCCCGTGAGGGCGAAGAGCGGAATCAGGATGGGAAGCGCCCACTTGAAGAGATACCCGAAGAAGGAGGGCATGTCCACGCCCGCCTCTTCGGCGATGGACCGGACCATGAAGTTGGGGGCGTTGCCGATGTAGGTGTTGGCCCCCATGAAGACGGCACCGGCCGCCAGCGCCTCCAGGTAGAGGGGGTTCTCCGAGACCAGGCGGGCCACGGAGGCCGCCTCGGGGAGGCCGGGGTAGAAGCGTCCGAGCTGCATGTTGAAGAAGGTGAGGTACGTGGGGGCGTTGTCCAGGAAGGAAGAGAGGGAGCCGGCGGCCCAGAAGTACTGTCCGGGTTCCCTCACGGAGCGGACCAGGGAGGCCAGGTGGCCCTGCTCCCCCGCCTTGAGGATGGCCAGCGCCGGAATGATGGTGGCGAAGATCCCCGCGAAGAGGATGGCCACCTCCCGGATGGGCTCCCAGGTGAAGCCGTTTTCCTCCCGGAGTCCTTTGGGGGTGAAGGCCAGGGAGAGGCCCCCCATGGACAGGATCAGGAGGTCCCGCACCACGTTCTGAACCTCCAGATGGACCCCGAAGACGGGAAGGGTTCCGGCCTTCCAGAAGCCCGAAAGGAGAACGGCCCCCAGGATCCCGCCGAGGAAGGCAAAGTTCCGCAGCCCCTCCACCCGGAGGGGGACCCTTTCCCCGCCGTCCCCCCGCCGCGCCTCGGGGCCTTCCCTCTCGAAGGCCCGCCGGTCCAGAAGGAAAAAGATCCCCAAAAGCGATCCCGCCACGAAGGCGGTGGCGGGCAGGAGCCGGAAGGTCCAGAAGAAGGGCACCCCGTGGAGGAAGCCCAGGAAGAGGGGGGGATCCCCCAGCGGCGTGAGGGAGCCGCCGATGTTGGCCACCAGAAAGATGAAGAAGACGACGATGTGGGCCTTTCGGCGCCGGTGGCGGTTGGCCCTCAGCAGGGGGCGGATGAAAAGCATGGCCGCCCCCGTGGTGCCCGTCCAGGAGGCCACCACCGTACCCGCCGCCAGGAGGGCCGTGTTGACGCCGGGTGTCCCCAGGAGGCTTCCCTTGAGAAGGAGCCCCCCGGAGACGGTGAAGAGCCCCCAGAGGAGGATGAGGAAGGGGATGTAGTCCAGGAGGGCGATGTGGAGGATCTCGTGGGCCGCGCGGCCGCCGAAGGCCAGCAGGAACGGCGCGGCGAAGGCGAGGCCCCACGCCAGGGAGACCTTGGGGTAGTGGCGGTGCCAGAAGTGGGGGGCCAGGAGCGGAAAGAGGGCGATGGAGAGGAGGAGGCCCACGAAGGGAAGGACGCTCCACAGGGGCAGGAGCTCCCCGATGGTCCCGCCGTGGTGGAGCACCCCATCTCCCTCCCCGGCGGCCTGTGCGGCCGAGGGAAGAAAGAGGGCGGCGGCCCGCAGAAGGATGGTGCCCGAACGAGAAAGATAGCCCGTCATCCAGGAGGCTCCTCGGTCGCCGGAACCGAAATGCCGGCGGAAGCCACGGGAGGCCCTTCGGCGGCCTTCCCGCAGAAAGGTGAGTATACCCCGCCCCTTCCGGGCGTCGAGGCCGCCCCGGCCCTCTTTCGGCGCGGCGAAGTCCTTTGGCGCCGGCGGCGCCTACAGCAGGATCTTCCTCCCCTCCCCTTGCCGGCGGGTCCACTTCAGGTCGTCCAGGTATTCGAGGAGGGGCATGGCGTACTTCCGGGTGATGCCCAGGATCTCCTTGAACTCGGGGACGCCGAGGAGCTCCTGGCCCCCGGCCCGCCGCTCCGCCAGGATCCCCTTCAGGCGCTCGAGGGTGGCCGGCAGGAGGAAGAAGTCCCCTCCGAAGCGGACCAGACGCCTCTCCGAAACCAGGAGGGGAAGGACCTTTCGGACCTCGGCCCCCAACTCCTCCTCCAGCTCCTTGCCCGTCCGGATGGGGCTTGAGGGAGCGGCCAGCGCCGCCAGGATGCCGTCCCAGGCGGCCTTCTGGGCCGGCGACAGGGCCACCTTCCGGCCGGCGGGACGGAGCCCATCCCCCTCCGCCTCCACCTTGCCCGAGGCGGCGAGGGCCTCCACCAGCGCCAGCGCCCTCTCCTCCCCCAGAACCCGGAGCCACCGCCCCGCCGCCTCCCGCCGGGGGACGAGGGCGAGGGGGGCCTCGGCATGGCGGGCCTCCACGTAGGCCAGGGCCCGCCGGATCCAGGCCTCCGCCTCCGAAGGGTGCAGCCACCACGTCCCGGCGGCCCACCGGGCGGGGGCGGGCTCGCCGGCCCGGAGGGGGATCTCCTGCCCTTCCCGGAGGCCCAGGCGGGAGCGGACCTCGGCGGGGGAGACGCCCAGGGGACCCGCCTCCAGGAGGAGCGCCTCCAGCAGACGCCCCGCCCTCAGCGCCTCGAGGATCCGTCCCTCCCTGGCCCGCCGCCACCGGGCCTTCCGGGCCGCCGGCAACAGGACCTCTCCTCCGGCGACGGTCCTCTGGGGGGAAGGCAGGCGAAAGATGAAGCGGTCGCCCGGCCAGGCCGCCGCCTCCTCCAGGAGCCGGAGCTGGGCCACCGCCTCCCCCCCGGGCTCCAGGGCCGCCAGGCCCGCGAGGTGGACGTGGGCCTCCACCTCCTGCGTGTGGATGTGGAGGGTTCCCACCGTGCCGGTCCGCAGGGCCTTCCGGGCGGAAGGCAGGAGGTGGAAGCGCGCGAAGAGAAGGCGGGTGGGCCATACGGTGCCCGGATCCGCCAACAGGTGCCCCCGGCGGAGCGATTCGTGGGCCAGGTCGGGAATGTTGACGGCCGACCGCTGGCCCGCCCGCACCGCCTCCACCGGGCGCCCGAAGACCTGCAGGCCCCGCACCCGGCTCCGGCCCGCCCCAGGGTAGACCTCCACCTCCGCCCCCAGGGAGAGGCCGCCGTCAATGCAGGTCCCCGTGACCACGGTGCCGAAGCCCTTCACCGGGAAGACCCGGTCCACGGGGAGGCGGAAGGGCCTTCCGGCGGGAGCCTCCGGACAGGAGGCGGCGGCCTCGAAGAGGGCCCGCTCCAGGGCCGGGAGCCCCTCCCCCGTCACGGCGCTCACGGGAACCACCGGAAGGGCCGAGAGGCCGTGGGCCTCCAGGAACTCCGAGAGCTCCAGGAGCGCCATCTCCCGGGTCTCGGCGTCCACGAGGTCCACCTTGGTGAGGGCCACCACCCCCCTCGTCACGCCGAGCAGGGAGAGGATCTCGGCGTGCTCCACCGTCTGGGGCATCACCGATTCGTCGGCGGCCACCACCAGCAGGCAGAGGTCGATCCCCGTGGCCCCGGCCAGCATGTTCTTGATGAAGCGCTCGTGGCCCGGCAGGTCCACGAAGTGGAGGGTCCCGCGCTCCCGGGTGAGGGTGGCGAAGCCGATGTCCAGCGTGATGCCCCGCCGCTTCTCCTCTTCCCACCGGTCGGCGTCCATGCCCGTCAGGGCTTTCACGAGCAGCGTCTTCCCGTGGTCAATGTGGCCCGCGGTCCCCACCACGACGTCCCGCATCGCTCCCTACCTTTCCCCGCGGCGAAAGAGGTGCAGGGCCGTGTCGCCGTACCGGTAGGAGCGCCCCGCCTCGAAGCCCGGCGGGACGGCGGGGGCTTTCCCCGCCGCCGCCTCCACCACCAGGAGCCCGCCCTCCTCCCAGCAGGAGCACTCCGCCAGCCGCACCAGCAACTCCGGCCACGTGGGGTCGGCGTAGGGCGGGTCGAAGAAGGCGACGCCGAAGCGCCACCCCTCGCCGGCCAGGAGGGAGAGGGCCCTGGCCGCCGGCATTTTCAGGAGGCGGCACCGGTCTTCAAGGCCGGTCCGGGCGGCGTTCTCCAGGAGGGTCCGGAAGGCTCCGGCGCTCCTCTCCACGAGGACCGCCCGGCGGGCGCCCCGGCTCAGGGCCTCCAGGCCGACGGCCCCCGTCCCGGCGAAGAGGTCCAGGAAGTCCACCCCCGCCACCCGGCTCCCGAGGATATCGAAGAGGGCCTCCCGCACCTTGCCGGCGGTGGGCCGGGTTCCCGACCCCCGGGGGGAGGCCAGCTTCCTTCCCTTCAACGCCCCGCCCACGATCCGCACGTTGACGCCCTCCACGCCGGCCCGTATTATAGAGAAAACCGCCAGGCCCTGCCTTGGGCGGCCCTTCGGCAAGGAGCGCGCGATGGCCAGTGTGAACAAGGTGATCCTCATCGGCAACCTCGGCCGGGACCCCGAGCTCCGCTACACCCCCTCGGGAACGGCAGTGGCCAACTTCACCGTGGCCACCAACGAAACCTGGAAGGACAAAGACGGCACCAAGCAGGAGCACACCGAGTGGCACCGGGTGGTGGCCTGGGGCAAGCTGGCCGAGATCGCCGGCGAGTACCTCCGGAAGGGCCGGCAGGTTTACATCGAGGGGAGCATCCGGAGCCGGACCTACAAGGACAAGGACGGCAACGACAGGACCACCGTCGAGATCCGGGCCGACAACATGGTGATGCTGGGCCGCCAGGAGGGCGGGTCCTCCGAGGGGAAGGCCGCCTCCGAGGCCGCCCCCCCCGAGTACACCCCCGACGACGACATCCCCTTCTGAGGCCCTTTCCCGAACGGTCTTCCATGGCGGAGGTGGCGGTCCTCGACGCCGGCGGCGACGCCAACCGGGCCTACGTCGTTCTGGAGAGGCCCGAGCGGCGGGCCTTCTGCGTGGACCCCTCCTACGCCGCCGAGGCCGTGGAGCGGGTCTGCCGGGAGGCCGGCTGCGTCCTCACCGACGTTCTGCTGACCCATTCCCACCGCGACCACTGGGCTTCCCTCCCCCGCCTGGTGCAAGTCTTCGGGCCCCGGATCTTCGTCCACCCCGCCGAGGGCTCCCCCCCGCCGGGGGCGCGGTTCTTCACCGCCGAGGGCCCCCTTCCCGGCCTTCCCCGCGTGGAGGTGCTCTTCACCCCCGGCCATTCCCCCGGCGGCGTCTGCTTTCGCTTCGAAGACCGCCTCTTCACCGGCGACACGCTCTTCGTGGACTGGGTGGGCCGGTGGGACCTTCCCGGAGGCTCCGGCGAAGCCCTGTTCCAAAGCCTCGCCCGGCTCCGGTCGCTGGACCCCGCCCTCCGCCTCCATCCCGGCCACCACTACGGAACGGTGGAGAGCCGGACCCTCGGGGAGGAGATCGGGGCGAACCGGTTCCTCCGAGAGGAGGACCTGGGGGGCTTTCTCGCCCTCCTCCCCGAACTCACCGCCTGACGGGAATTCCCTTTCAGTTCTTGGCCGGCAGAGGCCGGATGGCGTAGTGGGCGGGATGGGGGAGATCCCGGGCCTCCAGGCTCACCCCCTCGGGAAGCGGGTAGCGGTCGGCGTTCTCCTTCAGGAAGCGAACCACCTCGGGGGCGGCCTCCACCACCGCCCGCCGGGGGGCGTGCTTCCCCTGAAGGCTCTCGGCGATGGACTGGGCCACCCGCCAGGGCGCCGCCACCCGGCCCCGGCCCTCGCAGAAGGGGCAGACGGCGGTCATGACCCGCTCCAGGTTCCGGTGGCTCCGCTTCCGCGTCATCTCCACGAGGCCGAACTCGGAGATGCTGAGGATCCGGGACTTGGCCCGGTCCCGCTCCAGCGTCTGGCGGAGCTTGGCGAAGAGGGCCTCCCGGTGGGCCTTCTTCCCCATGTCGATGAAGTCGATGACGAGGATGCCGCCCAGCCCCCGGAGCCGGATCTGGCGGACGATCTCCTCCACCGCCTCCATGTTGATGGCGAAGGCGGTGTCCTCCAGGGACTTCTTGCCGGTGAAGCGGCCCGAGTTCACGTCAATGGCCACCAGCGCCTCGGTGGACTGGATGACGATGCACCCCCCGGAGCGGAGCCAGACCCGCGGCCGAAGGGCCTTCTCCAGCTCCTCCTGGATCCGGTGGCGGGCGAAGAGGGAGCCGTCCCGGTCGGGCCAGAGGCGGACCTTCTCCGGGGAGCGGCCCATGGCCGAGAGGGCGTCGGCGGCCTTCCGGGCCACCTCCGGGTCGTCGGTGAGTACCGTCCCGTCGGCCCGGAGCAGGACCTCCCGGATGAGGCGGGTGACGAGGTCCGCCTCCTGGTGGACGCAGGCCGGCGGCTCCGAGAGCTGGCTCCGGAGGCGCACCAGGCTCCACAGATCCACCAGGGCTTGCATCTCCTGCAACAGGTCCTCTTCGTCCACCCCCTCCGCGGCGGTGCGGACGATGAAGCCGCCCGGCACCTTCCCCCGGGCACGGCGTACCAGCTCCTTGAGGCGGTTCCGTTCGCCCCCGGCGATCTTCCGGGAGACGCCGAAGTGCTCCACGTAGGGCAGGTAGACCACGTAGGAGCCGGGGATGGAGATCTGGGTGGTGAGGCGGGCGCCCTTGGAGCCCATGGGTTCCTTGGTGACTTGGACCAGGATGGGCCCGCCCTCGGTCAGGTCGGCGATGGAGGGGTTCCGGAAGCGCCCGTCCCCCTTGGGGATGGAGGCGAACTCCAAGAGGGGGCCCATGTCCCCCTCGAAGAGGAAACCGTCCCGGTCCAGGCCGATGTCCACGAAGGCGCTCTCCATGCCGGGCAGGATGCGGCTCACCCTTCCGACGTAGAGGTTGCCGACGAGGCCGTCGAGGTGGCGGGGCTCCTGCTGGAACTCCACCAGCAGTCCGTCCTCCAGGACCGCCACCTGGGTCTGCCAGGGGTCTCGCGTGACGAGGAGTTCGAGCTTCATGGAGCCGTTCGGACGGCCTCCTTTCCGGAGGGCCATTGTACTACGTGATGAAGGAAAGACGTGATGCGGAAAAGCCGAACCTTTGAACAAGGAGGTCCGGAGGCGTCTTCCCTGTCCAAGAAGATCCGCTCCACTCTCCGATAACCCTTGCGGGACGGGCGCCGCGCCTGCGGCCTGCCTTTCACCCTTCGCTCCGCTTCGGGTGAAAGGCGGAAAACCTCGCCAGGTAGGATTTTGGATTGCAGTGAAGAAAGGTTCTCTTCACTCTTCACCCTTCACTCTTCACTCTTCACTCTTCACTTTTCACTTTTCACTCTTCACTCTTCACTCTTCACTCTTCACTTTTCACTTTTCCTTCCTTCCGGCGCGACGGGACTCTCCGTGGCGGGGGGGAAGTCGAGGCCGGTGCGGACGAGGACGAGGGCCTCCCGGTGGATTTCGGGGCAGAGGACCTCCACGAGGTCCATGAACCCCCCTTGCAGGAGGGTCACCTCCAGGTCGTCGCCCCGCTCCTCAAGGGCGGTGACCCGCGCCTTGAGGTCAATCTCCCGCACCTTTCCCTTGGACTCCTTCCGGAGGGGCCACCGCTCCGCCTCCCGGAAGGCGGCGGCCCGCTGGCGGACCTCCCGCTTCCCCTCCTCGGGCAGGGCCGCAAGGCCCATGCGGTAATGCTGGACCGTGAGTTCGGAGAGGGCGGGCGCCCCTTCGGGGACCGCCGCCAGCCGCTCGGGAACGAGGCCCCGGGGAAGGGTCCTTTCGAGGCGCCTCAGAAAGAGGGACGGGTCCAAGGGCCTCGCCACGAAGTCCATCCACTCCTCCCGCCCCTCCACGCCCAAGGGGAGGGGGGCGCAGAGCTCCACCTTGGGCATGGGGTGGAAGCCCTGGGAGAGGCAGACGGCGGCCCCCGCCCGGCGGAGCCCCCGCACCAGCGCCTCCGTAAGGTCCAGGTGGCCCAGGTAGACGGCGGGGCCCTCCTTTCGAAAGCGGAGGCGGTAGCGAACGGAGGCGGAGAGCCCCGGCCGGGGGGCGGGGGGCGGCGCCTCCGGCTCCGGCCTCTGGTACCGCCCTTCGAGGCAGCCCTTGGCGAAGAAGCCGCAGGCGTGGCAGGCCTCGGGGCCGCAAGTCTCGGTGGGCTCGGCCTTCAGCGCCTTCTCGTACTCCCGCCGGAGGAAGGCCCGGGTGACCCCCACGTCCACCACCTCCCAGGGGAAGGCCTCCCCGGCCTCCCGGCTCCGGTGGAGGTACTCCTCCGGGGAGAGCCCCGCCGCACGGAAGGCTTCCCGCCAGAGGTCGGGACGGAAGTGTTCGGTCCAGGAATCGAGCCGGCACCCCAGGCGCGCCGCCTCCTCCAGGACGGCGGCCAGCCGGCGGTCGCCCAGGGAGAAGGCCCCTTCGAGGAGGCTCCCCTCCACGTCGTGCCAGCGGTACTGGATGGGCCGCCGAAGCCTCCTCTTGAGGATCTCCTGGCGGGCCCGGAGCACCTCGGGCCTCTCCATGGGAAACCACTGGAAGGGGGTGAAGGGCTTGGGAACGAAGGAAGAGGTGGAGACCGTCACCTGGGGGGAACGGCACCCCGCCCGCCGGGCGGCGGCGGTTGCCCTTTCGGCGAGGCCCGCGATGGCCTCCACGTCCTCGTCGGTCTCGGTGGGCAGGCCCAGCATGAAGTAGAGCTTGAGGACCTTCCACCCGGAGGAGAAGACCACCTCCACCGCCCGGAGGAGGTCCTCCTCGGAGATCTTCTTGTTCACCACCCGGCGCAGGCGGTCGGTGCCCGCCTCCGGGGCCACGGTGAAACCCGACTTCCGGCCCGCCGAAAGGGCCTCCACCAGCTCCCGGTCCACGCTGCTCACCCGGAGGCTGGGCATGGCCACCCCCGCCCCCTGCTCCTCCGCGTCCCTCGCGATGGCCTGGACCAACCGGTCCACCCCGCGGTACTCGCCGGCGTTGAGGGAGAGGAGGGTCACCTCGTTGAAGCCCGTCTCCCTCAGGCCCCGGGCCACGGTCTGGCGAACCTCCTCCGGGGCCCGAGGCCGCTCGGGCCGGTAGATGTACCCCGCCTGGCAGAAGCGGCACCCCACGGCGCAGCCCCGAGCCAGTTCCACGCTGTAGCGGTCGTGGACCACCTCGTGGTGGGGCACGATGACCCGGTGGGGGAAGGGATAGGCGTCCAGGTTCTCGACGAGGCGCCGCCGCACGGGAAAGGGGACGCCCGGCTCCCGCGGTCCCGCCACGACCTCCATGCCGCTCCGCTCCTCCCTCCGGGTCTCGTAGAGGGCGGGGACGTACACCCCCTCCACGGCGGCCAGCGCGCGCCAGACTTCCTTTCGGGGCCGTCCGCGGGTCTCCCGCACCACCTCGCAGAGGTCCAGGGCCCCCTCCTCCCCGTCCCCCACGAAGACGGCGTCCAGGAAGGGGGCCAGGGGCTCGGGGTTGACGGCGCAGGGACCGCCGGCCACCACCACCGGGTGGCCGGGACCGCGGTCGGCGGCGCGCCAGGGGATGCCGCCGAGGCGCAGCATCTGGAGGATGTTGGTGTAGGTGAGCTCGAACTGGAGGGTGAAGCCGACCAGGTCGAAGGCGGCGAGGGGGCGTCCCGACTCCAGGCCGTAGAGGGGGATGCGGCGGGCCTGGAGTTCGGCCTCCATGTCGGGCCACGGCATGAAGACCCGCTCGGCCCAGACGTCCTCCCGCTCGTTCAGGCGGGCGTAGAGGATCTTCAGCCCCAGGGTGCTCATGGCGATCTCGTAGACGTCGGGAAAGGCCAGGGCCACGTGGAGGAGGCCCTCCCGCTCCTCCTTCACCACCTCGTTCACCTCGCCCCCCGTGTAGCGGGTGGGCTTGGCCACGCGCCTCAGAAAGGAAAGATCCATGCCGTCTCCGCCGTCGCGACCTTCCTTCGCGGCGGACCACAATAGCACATTTGCCCCACTTTCCCCTCGAGGGGAACGGGGGTCCTTCCCTGCGCGGCCCATCGTGTAGAATGGCCGCGGAGGAGGGCACGGCCATGGCCGACAAGCGCGAAAAGAACCGCACCTACCACAAGGAGACCCGCCTCATCCACGGCGACTTCCACTCCCCCCACTGGGACTACCGGGACCACATCGTTCCCCCCATCTCCGCCTCCGCCGCCTACCGGCTGGAGAGCGCCGAGCGGGGAGCCCGGGGCTTCCAGGCCTTCGCCAACCCCGAGTTCAACCGCCATACCCAGCCCCCCATCTACATCTACGACCGCCTGGACGAACCCAGCCGCTCCATGCTGGAGGACCACCTGGCGGCGGCGGAAGAAGGCGACTGCGCCGTCTGCTTCGCCACGGGCATGGCGGCCATCACCGCCAGCCTGGGCGTCCTGGCCAAGGCCGGCGACACGATCCTCGCCCACCGCACCCTGTACGGCTGCACCTACTCCCTCATGGCCAACTGGCTGCCCCGCTTCGGCATCCGGGTGAAGTTCGTGGACATGAAGGACGCGAAGACCCTCGAAGGGATGATGACCGACGACGTGGTGGCGGTCTACTTCGAGACCCCCTCCAACCCCATCCTGGAGCTGGTGGACATCGCCGCCGTCCGGCAGGCGGTGGACCGGGTGAACGCCGCCCGGAACCCCAAGAAGCGGCGGATCTACATCGTGGTGGACAACACCTTCGCCACCCCCTTCTGCCAGCGGCCCCTCACCCAGGGGGCCGACGTGGTGGTCGCCTCCCTCACGAAGAACATCGGGGGCTTCGGCACCGACATGGGGGGCGTCTGGGTGGGCCCCAGCCTCCTGGAGCCCGACGTCCTCCTTTTCCGGAAGGACTTCGGCGCCCCCCTGGCCCCCAAGGACGCCTGGCCTCCCCTGGTCTACGGCCTGCCCACCCTGGCCCTCCGCTCCCGGCGGCAGATGGAGAGCGCCCTCAAGATCGCCCGGTTCCTCGAGGGCCACCCCGCCGTGGCCAAGGTCCTCTACCCCGGCCTGCCCAGCCACCCCCAGCACCCCCTGGCCCGGAAGCAGATGCTGGACCCCGACGGGAACTTCGCTCCGGGGATCATGATCTACTTCGTGCTGAAGGGAACCCCCGAGGAGGCCCGGGAGAGGGGCCGCCGGGTGATGGACCACCTGGCCGACCGGGCCCTCTCCGTCACCCTCGCCGTCTCCCTGGGGCAGATCCGCACCCTCATCGAGCACCCCGCCTCCATGACCCACGCCCCCCTGCCGGTGGAGGCCCAGGTGGCGGCGGGGATCGACCCCGGCGGAATCCGCGTCAGCGTGGGCATTGAGCGGACCGAGGACATCCTGGGCGACCTGGACGCCGCCCTCGCCATCCTGGGCTGAGGCCAAGGCCCCCGAAGGGCGCCCCGCCCCCAGGGCGCCGCACCTCTGGAGCGGGGGCCTTCCCCGCAAAGGCGCGGAGCGGACCGACCGGTTGTACAATGGGCCCATGGAACGGCTCTACCTCCTGGCGCCTGAAGGAAGGGGCCTGCTTCCCCTGGCGGCCGACGGGGGCGCCGGCTTCCTGGATTTGGTACGGGTTTCGGGGGCCGCCGCCGGCATCGTGCTCCCGGCCCTGTGGGACCACCACGGCCACGTCATTCCCCTGGGACGCTCCTCCGAAGAGGTTGACCTTCGCGACACTCCCTCCCCGGAGGCGGCGGTGGAGAAGGTCCAGCGCCGGGCCGCCTCCCTCCCGCCGGAGGCGTGGATCCAGGGCTTCGGGTGGGACCAGAACCTCTGGGGGGACCGCTTTCCCCACCGCTTTCTCCTCGACCGGGCCCTCCCCGGCCGGCCGGTCCTCTTGTGGCGGATTGACGGCCACGCCGCCTGGGCGAGCACCGAGGCCCTGCACCGCGCCGGACTTCTCGAGGCCGCCACCGATCCGCCGGGGGGCGCCGTCCAGCGGGAGGATGGCCTCCCCACGGGCGTCCTCCTGGACGCGGCGGCGGAGGCAGTTCGGGCCGCCGTGCCCCCCCCCTCCACGAAGGACCTGGAGCGCTGGATTCTCCGGGGCCTGAGAATCCTGGCCGGAAGGGGTCTCACGGGGGTAACCGACATGGGCCTGGAGGTCCGGGAGGCGAAGGTCTTCCGGCGGCTCGACCGGAAAGGCGTGCTTCCCCTCCAGGTTCGGGGCTACCTCCGGGTCTCCCCCGGCGAGCCTCTGCCGGAGTTCCCCATCGGCGAGGGGGAAGATTTCTCCGTCGAGGGCTACAAGTTCTTCGCCGACGGCGCCCTGGGAAGCCGCGGGGCGGCCCTCCACGAGGACTACGCCGACGCGCCGGGGTGCAAGGGCCTCCTTCTCTGGGACACGGAGGCCCTCAGGGAGGGGCTCCGGGAGGCGGCGGCGCGGAAGGCCGCCGCTGCGGTTCACGCCATCGGCGACCGCGCCCTCCGCCAGGTCCTGGAGGCGGCCCTTCCCCTTCGCATGGGCCCCGCCCTGCGCATCGAGCACGTCCAGGTGGCGGGGCAGGAGGAGGTGGACCTGTTGGCCGCGTCCGGGGCCGTCGCCTCCATCCAGCCCTGCCACCGGCTCTCCGACGAGGCCTGGGCGCCCCATCGTCTGGGGGAGCGCATGGCCGGCGCCTACCGCGTGGCCAGCCTGGACCGGGCGGGCATCCCCCTTCGCTTCGGCACGGACTTCCCCATCGAGCAACCCGATCCCCTGAGGACCCTCGCCGCGGCGGTCTTCCATCGGGAGGAGGAGGCCCTGGTCCCCTACCGGGCGCTTGCGTTCATGCGGCCGCCCGCCGGCGTCCAGTTCGTGAAGCCGGTGCTGGTCCTTCTGGAACGCATCCCCCCCTCCGATGGGGCCGACTGGATCTCCGAGGGCTGGATCACCCTCCCTCTGGAAAGGACGCCGTGAGCCGCCTCGCCGAGGGAGACCTCCGCCGCCTCCGGGAGTTCCTCGCCTTGGCCTTCGGCCTCCGAGCCGAGGCCTACCGCGACTCTTTCCTGGAGCGCCGCCTCCTGCCACGCATCGAGGCCTGCGGATGCGCTTCCCTGGCGGACTACCTGCACCACCTGCGGGACCACCCGGCGGAGGCCCGGGTCCTTCTCCAGAAGGTCCTGGTGCCCACCACCGAGTTCTTCCGCAACCCGGAGGTCTTTCGCCGCCTGGCGTCCCTGCTGGCCGAGCGCCGGGAGGCCCATCGCTGGAAGGCCCTCCGCCTCCTCAGTGCCCCCTGTTCCACCGGGGAGGAGGCCTACAGCCTGGCTTTGCTGCTGGAAACGGCCTCGTGGCCCGGCGTGGTCCTGGCGGTGGACCGCTCCCGGGCGGCCCTCCGAACCCTGCGGGCGGCCCGGTACCCCGCCCGCCTGCTGAAGCCGTTGGACAGGGAAGGACTCTCGCGGTATTTTACCGTCGAGGAAGGCCAGGGCCTGGCGGCGCCGGTCCTTCGGAAGCGGGTGCTTCCGGTGTGCGCCGACCTGTCCCTGGGCGTGCCGGGGAGGGGCTTTCACGTGGCGCTGGTCCGGAACCTCTTCATCTACCTCACCGAGGAGGCCCAGGAACGGCTCCTCCGGGAGGTCCACCGGGCGCTCCTTCCCGGCGGCCTCCTGGTCCTGGGGCGGGTGGAGGGCCTGCCGCGGGGGGCCTCGGAGCTCTTCGGAACGGTGGACCGGGAGCGGAAGATCTTCGAAAGGAAGGCGGGGAGTCGGCCATGAAGCTGAAAATCGGTCTCGCGTTCATCATCATCGTCTTTCTGCCGCTGGTCTTCGGGATCGTCCTGGACAACCTCACCTCCGTGGGCGAGTGGCAGGCCATGTGGCTCAAGATCTTCGCCGGGATCCTGGTGGCGGCCTTCTCGGCCCTGGTGGTGGCGGAGTTCCTCACCCGGCGCCTTCAGGGACTGGCGGAGGTGAGCCGCCTCCTGGCCGAGGGGGACCTCTCCCGGGAGGTGCCGGTCTCGGGCCGCGACGAGGTGGGCCTTCTGGCCGAGTCCATCGGGACCATGGTCCGGAACCTGAGGGAGATCGTCCGGCAGGTCCAGGCCAGCACGGCCCTCATGTACGACGCCGTCCAGAACCTCACCGTCTCCACCCACGAGGTGACGGCTTCCACCGCCGAGATCGCCGGGAACATCCAGAACATCGCCAAGGGGGCCGAGACCCAGGTGGCCTCCGTGGAGCGGGCGGTGGAGGCGACCCAGCGGGTGGCCGCCGCCGCCGAGGCCATCGCCGGGCGCTCCCGGGCCGCCGAGGAGCGGGCCACCGCCTCCGCCGGCCGGGCCGCCGAGGGGGTGCGCACCTCCGAGGAGGCCGCCCGGGCCATGGGGGGGCTCCTGGTCCACGTGGAGAACTCGGTCTCGGAGGTCCGGACCTTCCAGAAGCACTCCATGGAGATCCAGAGCCTGGTGGAGGGGATCTCCACCCTGAGCCACCAGACCCACATCCTCGCCCTCAACGCCGCCATCGAGGCCGCCCGGGCGGGGGAGGCGGGCCGGGGCTTTGCCGTGGTGGCCGAGGAGGTGCGCCGCCTGGCGGAAAGCACGCGGGAGCTGGCCTCCCAGATTGCCCGCCTCTCGGAGGACATCACCGGGAGGACCCAGCAGGTGGTCCACCGGATGGACCAGATGGAGGAGACGGCCCGGGCCGCCCAGGAGAAGACGGGGGCCGTCTCCGAGGCCCTGGCCCACATCCGCGCCGAGGCCGCCGAGACCCGGGAGGCGGTGCGGCAGATCTCCGAAGAGGCGGCCACCCAGGCCGCCAGCGCCGCCTCGCTGAAGACGGCGGTGGAGGAGATCCAGGAGGTGGCCACCGAGAACGCCGCCGGCACCGAGGAGGTTTCGGCCGCCACCGAGGAGACCACCGCTAGCATGGAGGAGATCAGCCAGCAGGCCAAGGCCCTCCTCGACGAATCCAACCGCCTCCGTTCCCTGGTGGAGCGATTCAAACTATAATTCGGGGTTGGCCTCCAAAGGAGGCCGCCGCGGGGGGCGGCACCGGAGGGAGCGGTGGAGCGGATGGTGGTGGCGCCGATCGGGGGCAAGCACGCCGGCTGGCTCACGGGCCACCTGTCGGAGGTCCGGCCCATGCCGGCCCTGACGCCCCTTCCCGAGCCCTACCCCTACCTTTCGGGGACGGCCTTCCTCGGCGGACGGGTGGTGACGGTGCTGGACACCTTTCCCCTCCTGGGGGAGGAGGCCGGCGGCGAGCCCTGCCGGCTCCTGCTCCGCCTCGCCCCGCCCTTGGACCACCTGGCCTTTCCCATCCCCTCCATCCTGACGGTGATCGACTTTCAGAAGCTGGACCTCCGGGAGGAGGGCGCCGGCGGCGTCTGGGCGGGCCTGTACCCCTTCGGCGGCGCCTGGATCCACCTCGTCCACCCTCCCGCCGTGTCGAGGGAGCTGGCCCTCGCCATGGCCTACGCCATCCATCCGCATCCCCCGGGGAGAGAAGATGCCTCATAAGGTCCTGGTCGTAGACGACGCGATGTTCATGCGGGCCATGATTCGCGACATCCTGGTCAACTCCGGCCGCTTCGAGGTGGTGGGGGAGGCGGCCAACGGCCAGGAGTGCCTGGAGCTCTACCCCAAGGTCCGGCCCGACCTCGTGACCATGGACATCGTCATGCCGCAGATGGACGGCATCGAGGCCACGCGGGAGCTTCTCAAATTGGACCCTTCGGCCCGCGTGGTCATGTGTAGCGCCCTGGGCCAGGAGGCCCTGGTCATCGAGTCCATCGCCGCCGGCGCCAAGGACTTCATCGTCAAGCCCTTCTCCGCCGAAAAGGTCCTCAAGGTCCTCGACGCCGTCCTGGCCTCCTGAGGGAGGATCCGAAGTGGACCTGGACCGCTACCGGGAGCTGTACCTCCGCGAGAGCCGGGAGCACCTCTCCCGCCTCCGGGCGCTCCTGGAAGCCTCGCCCCGGGGACCGGCCCCCGAGGCGGTGAACGACCTCTTCCGCCACGCCCACTCCCTCAAGGGCATGGCGGCCTCCATGTCCTTCTCCGAGACCTCCGGCCTGGCCCACCGTTTGGAGACCCTCTTCGACCGGTGGCGGAAGGGGGCCGCCGCCCCCGCCGAGGTGGAGGCGGCCCTTTCGGCCAGCGACGCCCTGGAGAGCCTCCTGGAGGCCGTGGAGACGACGGGCGGAGAGGAAGGGGCCGCCGCCGCCGCCCGCCGCACCGCCGCGGCGCTGGAGGCGCTGGCTTCCGGAGCCCCCGCGCACCCGCCGCCCTCGACGCCCGCGGCCCCCGAAGCCCCGCTCCCCGCCGAGTCGCCCGCCCCCGCCGCCACCCTCACCGTCACTGTGGACCCCGCCTCGGCCCTTCCCGCCGCCCGCTTTCTCGTGGTGGCCCAGAAGGTCCGGGAGGCCTTTCCGGGGGCCCGCATGGAGCCGGACCTCGTCACCCTCCAGAAGACCCAGGGGCGAAGGGCCGTCTTTTCCCTGCCGGCGAGCGGGGGGCTGAAGGAATTGGCCCGCCTCCTGCTCACCCTGCCGGAGGTGGCCTCCGTCACGGTGGAGGAGGAGGCCCCCCGGGCACCCGCCGGCGAGCGGGCCCTCATCCGGGACCTCACCGTCTCCGCCCGGGACCTGGACGACCTCCTGGACCGCACCGCCGAACTCCTCCACAGCCTCAACCGGCTGGAGGCCGCCCTGGACGACGGGGAGCGGAAGCGCCACCGCTTCTGGCTCGAATCCCACCGCGCCCACCTGGGCCGCCTTTCCGACCGCGTCCTGGCCGTCCGGCTGGTTCCCTTCGACGCGCTGGTGGAGCGCCTGAAGCGGACCGTTCGGGAGGTGGGCGGCCGCCTCGGGAAGCGGGCGGCCCTCGAAGTAGCGGGAGCGGAGGAGAAGATCGATCGGGGCCTCCTTGAACGCCTCCAGGATCCCCTCCTCCACCTCGTCCGCAACGCGCTGGACCACGGCCTCGAAGGGGAGGAAGAGCGGCGGGCGGCCGGAAAGCCCATCGAGGGCCGCCTTCGCCTGGAAATCCGCCGGGTGGCGGAGGCCCTGCTGGTGACCCTCTCCGACGACGGGCGCGGCATCGACCCCGAGGCGGTCCGCCGGACCGCCGTGGAGCGGCGCCTCTGCACCCCCCAGGAGGCGGCCCTGCTGACCGAGGACCGCCTCTACGAGCTCCTGACCCTGCCGGCCTTCAGCACCCGGCGGGAGGTGAGCGAGGTGAGCGGCCGGGGCGTGGGCCTCGACGTGGTGCGCATGGCGGCGGAGGCGCTGGGGGGCCACCTGGAGATCCGCAGCGCCCCCGGAAAGGGGAGCGCCTTTACGCTGGTGGTGCCCTCGGCGTCGGCCCTCACCCGGATCCTGGTCTTCTCCTACGGCGAGCCGGGGCCCCGCTTCGGCATCCCCGTCTCCCAGGTCACCCGCATCTACCCCCTCTCGGCCTTTCCCGTCACCGGGGGAGCGAGGCCCTTCTTGGCCGACGGCGACACCCTCATTCCCGTCCTCCCGTGGCGCCGGCGGGACGTGGGGCGGGAGGGCTTCGGCCTGCGCCTCACCTTCGAGGGTCAGGACCACGCCCTCCTGGTGGGTTCGGTCTTCCAGATGGAGCGGGTGGTGATCCAGCCCCTGGGACCGCCGCTGGACATGGTCCCCGAGTGGATGGGTGCGGCCCTGCTCTCCACCGGGGAGGTGGCGTACGTGCTCGACGGCCGGGCGGTGGTCCGCCGCGGCGAGGGAGAGAGCCATGCTGTCTGAGATCGGTTCCGTGGAACTGGACGCCCTCCGCGAGGTCAGCAACATCGGGGCCGGCCACGCCGTCACCGCCCTCCACCAGATGACCCGGCGGGTCATCACCCTGGAGGTTCCCTCGGTGAACCTCGTCCCCTTCCGCCGGGTGGTGGAGGCCCTGGGGGGGCCCGAAGAGGAGGTGGTGGGCCTCTTCTTCCGGATCTACGGCGGCTCCCGGGGCAACATGCTGGTGGTCATGCCCAAGCCCTCGGCCGACCGTCTCCTCCTGGCCCTCTTCAACGGCGAGGCCACCAAGCCCTTCGGCGACATGGAGATCTCCGCCCTCAAGGAGGTGGGCAACATCCTCACCTCCTCCTACCTCAACGCCGTCGGCGGCCTCCTCCAGATCCCCCTCATCCCCTCCATCCCCGCCTTCTCCCTGGACATGGCCCAGGCGGTGGTGGACCTCCTCCTCATCGAACTGGCGGAGGTCTCCGACGAGGCCCTGGTGATCCAGACCGACTTCTCCACGCGGGACCGCTCCTTCGCCGGCCACTTCTTCCTCCTGCCCGACCCCCGCTCCATCGAGACCATCCTGCGCGCCATCCGGAAGATGCGGGGCGGAGCGTGACTCCGCGGTCCTTCTCCCTTCTGGACCACCTCCTCTACGCCTTTTCCTGGCTGGGCTTCGCCGCCGTCCTGGCCCTGGCCCGCCACCTCACCCCCAACCCCGCCGGCGTGGGCACCCACACCGCCCTCCACCTGCCCCCCTGCACCTTCTATACCGTCTTCCACAAGCCCTGCCCCTCCTGCGGCATGACCACCGCCTTCGCCTGGATCCTCCACGGCCACCCCCTCAAGGCCCTCGCCACCCAGCCCGCCGGCGTCGCCGTCTTCGCCACCGCCCTCGCCTACTGGCTCTACCTCCCCTTCGCCTGGCGAAAGCGCCGCCCCTTCGACCACCTCTTCGACCTCAAGGTCACCCTTCCCGTCCTCGTCGCCCTCATCGTCCTCATCCTCACCGTCTGGGCCTTCCGCATGCTCTCCTGAGCGGAAAAAGACGTGGTGAGGAGCTGACAGAAAATGGGGAACAGGGAGATCAAGAGATCGGGGAGGAGTCTTTTCACTTTTCACTTTTCACTATTCACTATTCACTCTTTTCGCTTCACGCTTCACGCTTCACTTTTTTTCCCTCTCCCCCTCAGCGGGAGAGGACGAAGTGGAGGACGAAGAGGGCGGCCAGGGTGTAGGTGACGGCGCTGTTCTCCCGGTGGCGGCCCGAAAGGAGCTTGATGAGGGTGTAGGAGGTGAAGCCGAAGGCCAGCCCCTGGGCGATGGAGTAGGTCAGCGGCATCATCAGCATGGTCAGGAAGGCGGGGACGGCCTCGGTGAAGTCCTCGAAGCGGATGGAGCGGATCTCCCCGGTCATGAGCACCCCCACCACGATCAGGGCCGGGGCCGTGGCCTGGGGCGGGATGAACCCCACCAGCGGGGCGAAGACCAGCGCCAGGAGAAAGAGCAGGGCCGCCACCACCGCCGTCAGCCCCGTCCGACCGCCCTCCTCCACCCCCGCCGCGCTCTCCACGTAGCTGGTGACGGTGCTGGTCCCCATGAGGGCGCCGAAGAGGGTCCCCACCGAATCGGCCAGCAGGGCTCTCCCGATCCGCGGCAGGGATCCATCCCGGTCCAGGAGCCCCGCCCGCCGAGAGACCCCGATGAGGGTTCCCACGTTGTCAAAGAGGTCTACGAAGGTAAAGGAAAAGAGGATGGAGACGAGGCCGAACCGCAGGGCCGCCCCCACGTCGAGCTGGAAGGCCGTGGCCGAGAGGGCTTGGAAGGGATTGGACAGGGAGACGAGGCTGGAAAGGCCTCGGGGCGCCGGCGAGACTCCGGAAAGGATCGCCGCCACGGTGGTGGCCAGAATCCCCATCAACAGGCCCCCCTTCACCCGCCGCGCCATCAAAAAGAGCGTCAGCGCCAGGCCCCCCAGGGCCACCAGCACCCCCGCCGACCGCATGTCTCCCAGCCCCACCAGCGTCGCCTCGTTCCGCACCACGATCCCGGCGTTTCTGAGGCCCACGAAGGCGATGAAGAGGCCGATGCCCACGCTGATGGAGGAGCGGAGCACCGGCGGCACCCCCGCGATCATCCACTCCCGCACCCGCGTCACCGTCAGCAGGAAAAAGACCGCCCCCGACAGGAAGACCGCCCCCAGGGCCGTCTGCCACGGCAGCTTCATGCCGATGCAGACCGCGTAGGTGAAGTAGGCGTTCAGCCCCATCCCCGGCGCTACGGCGATGGGGTAGTTGGCCAGGAGACCCATGAGCAGGGTGGCGAAGGCCGAGGCCACGCACGTCGCCGCGAAGGTGGCCTCCACCGGCATCCCGGCGTCCTTGAGGATGTTCGGGTTGACGAAGAGGATGTACGCCAGCGTCACGAAGGTCGTGAGCCCCGCCAGCACCTCCGTCCGCACCGTCGTCCCGTTCTCCGACAGCCGGAACAGCCGCTCCGCAATCCTCCCGGCGCTCCCCTTCTCCGCCATGCCGGCACCTCCCCCGGGGCCCCAGTGTACCCTCCCCCGCCCCCTGCGGCGAGCGGGTTTCGCGGGCTGGCCCGCGGCTTCGGCCTCGCTGCTCTCCCATCCCCACTTCGAAGCCTGTCTTCGAAAAAAAGAGGCGGTGGTTCTGACGGAGAAGCAGATGCTGACAGAGGCCCAACTCAAGATTGTCGTAATCCTCTTCCAGGACAAGACCTCGCGGCCCGATTCGGTAGCCCCCCAAAAGCCATCCGCGAAAGCGATGGCCAAAAAAGCCAGCCGCCGCGCCGAAGAGGGCCTCGAGGCCCACAGCTTCGACACGCTCCTCCTGGCACTCGCCACCCAGTGCAAAAACACCTGCCGGGTGAATCCTCCCCCCAAGGCCGGACTTTCGAGAGCATCACCGAATCCACCCCCCTCCAGCGGAGACCTTTCCCGTTTCTCGGATTGTAGCCAGAACCGCGAAGTTCAAAGTCCACCTAGTCCTCAGCCAAATAAGCCAAAAACCAAAAACAAAGAGGCAAACTTCGGACTATACCTAGCCCCACAGAATGTCACGGTGCCCCTGCGGCGGGGGCGGAACGGAAAGACCCCGGCCAGGGGGAGGGGCCATGGCCGGGGGGCGTGAGGAGACTGGAGGCGGGCGGGTGTTTTTGAGGGGCCGGCGTTCGGAGATGCCCTCCGGGGGGGAAAGCCCGCGGTTTCAGGCCAGGCGGCTGCGGACGAAGGCGGCGAAGGCGGTGACCACGGCGCAGAGAAAGCCTCCCCAGGCGATGTCCACGGCGGCCAGCGGAAGCGGCCAGTGGTCCAGGGTAGCGCGGTTGGTCAGGTCGTACACGGCGTAACCCGCCACGCCGTAGAGGGCTCCCCAGAGAAGACCGCTGGCGAGGAACCGGGAGGGGTCCACCCGCGGCAGGGCGAAGAGGACGACGCCGCCCACCAGGGCCAGGTAGACTCCCGCGGCGGCCAGCATCCGCGGGTTGATGGCGGTCCCGTCTCCCCGCGCCAGGGTCCCCAGATGGCCCAGGTAGAAGCCCTTCATGAGGTAGCCCAGCCAGACGAAATCGAGGAAGAGGAAGAGGGGCAGTGCGGCCAGAAAGATCTTGATCTCTCGCATGGGTTCTCCTCCAAAGGGTGCGCTACATGATGGGGATGAGTACTTCGTTGCGGCGGAGAAAGGGGGGCCTCCAGGGCGGGTCGTAGAAGGCCCAGAGGGGAGGGCCGGCGGCGCGCAGGCCGTCGCGCTCCAGCGCTTCCTCGAGCTGGCGCGTCTTACGCCGCATGCGTTCCGCTCCAGCCCAGCCGGAGAACCGCACGGCCGCCGCCCGGAAGGCCGGGAGGGACCGCAGGGTCACTTCTTCGCCGGCGGGGCTGGGCAGCATCTCCAGGGCCGACCCTTGGGGCATGACGAAGGCCATGGTTGCGTTTCCCAGGCTACCCGTTTCCAGCACGGGGGTGGTCATCGGTACCTTGGCGGCACGGGCGTTTTCTCCAGAGATGTAGCGGAAGAGGCGGCGAAAGCCGCCGTAGCGGCCCCCCGGCTCCATGGGGGTCTGGGCCAGGACCATGGCCTCGTACTGGCGAATTTCGTAGCCCTCGGCCTGGCGGAGGACGGTGTAGCGGGGGCCGGGCGCGGTCTTCCCCGCGACTTCGCCTCCCACGACCCAAAGGACCAGAGGGGTGAAGAGGATCCAAATCCAACCGGGGTTCATGTCTCCCTCCGAAAGAAGGCGGCCATCCAGACCAGCAGGGGGGTGAGGAGGAGCCATCCCGCCGAGAGGACCAGCAAGGGGGCCGCTCCGGGCGGGAACTCGGCGGCGCCGAGCCTGGCGCCGCCGAAGTAGGCCGCGGGCCCCCCCACGGCCCCTAGGGCGGCGGCCAGTCCCCATCGCCCCTTCAGCCAGGCCAGGGAGCCGTTCAGGGTGGCGGCGAGGTTGACCCACAGCGCCACCAGCCAGGGGGGGCTGAAGGGCGCGGGCCAGAGCTGGGGGCGGGGATGGAACCAGCCCCCCGCCGCCACCAACGTATCGAAGGCGAAGCCCAGGACGGCCGCCGAGAGGAGCAGGGCGATCTCGGCGCGGCGCCGGTCCGAGCCGGCCAGGTCGGCGGCGATCACGGCGAGGAGGACCGCCGGTCCCGCCCAGGGATGGTCGTGGGCGGCCCCCAGCACGGAGGCGAACCATCCCGCCTGAAAGAGCACGAAGTTCAGCAGGTTCCCCAGGGGACGCTCCTTTCTCAGGAAACCAGGGACTGGAAGCCCACCCGGTGCTCCGGCTTGGCGTAGAGAAGCTGGAGCACGCCGGTGTGCTGTTCTGCGAAGGCGCCTTCGCAGAAGGCCAGGTAGCAGTCCCACATCCGGACGAAACGCTCGTCGTACCCCAGGGCCCTCACCGTCGGCAGGTTGGCGTGGAAGGCCCGCCTCCATTCTCGGAGGGTGCGGGCGTAGTGGGGGGTCAGGTCCTGGAGCTGAACGAGGCGCAGGTCGGTCACCGTGGCCGCCGCCCGCGTCATGGCAGCGAGGGAGGGGCAGGCCCCGCCGGGAAAGATGTACAGGTTGATGAAGTCCGGGTTCCGGAGGTAGGCAGCGTAGTGGCGGTCCGGAACGGTGATGGCCTGGATCAGGGCCAGCCCGTCGGGCTCCAAGAGATCGGAGCAGGTCCGGAAAAAGACCGGGAGGTACCGGTCCCCCACCGCCTCGATCATCTCGATGGAGACCAGGCGGTCGTAGCGGCCCCGGAGGTCACGGTAGTCGTCCTTCAGGAGGCGCACTCGCTCCTCCAGACCCGCCTCCTGGATGCGCCGGGAGGCCAGCCGGTACTGTTCCTCGGAGAGGGTGGTGGTGGTGACGTGGCACCCGTAGCGGCGGGCGGCGTGGAGGGCGAAGCCGCCCCAGCCCGAGCCGATTTCCACCACGCGCATCCCCTCCGAGAGGCCGAGCTTCCGGCAGATCAGGTCGTACTTGGCCTCCGAGGCCTGCTCCAGGGTCATCTCCTCGGTGGCGAAGAAGGCGCAGGAATAGGTGAGGGTTGGGTCCAGGAAGAGGCGGTAGAAGTCGTTCCCCAGGTCGTAGTGGGCCCGGATGTTCCGCCGGCTTCCCCGGCGGGTGTTGGCCCGCAGGAGGTGCTGGAGGCGCCTGAGGAAGAGGGTCGCCCGGGTGAGGCCGAAATCAAGTCCCCTCCGAAACTCGCCGTTGAGGACCACAAGGCGGACGAGGGACGGGAGGTCGTCGCAGTCCCACTGGCCGTCCATGTAGGCCTCGGCCGCTCCCACGCTCCCGCCGAGGAGAGTCCGGCGGTAGAAGGCTGAGTGGTGGACGGTGATCTCCGCCTGGGGCTCCGCCCCCCGTTCTCCGAATTCCAGCCTCCGGCCGCCCTCCACGACGGCGAGATGGCCCCGGGGAAGGGAGGAGAGACCTTTCAGCAGGAGACGGCGGGCCATTTGGGTCAGGGGGCCCGCGCCGGTTCCTTGGGCGCCGGGCTGGGGCTTTGTTGCGTAGGCCGGGGTGTTCATGGGTGGACCGTCCCTCGTGTTGGAAGAGTTTTGGCGGGGTGGGGGTGGTAGGAAACCCCCTTGGCTTTCAACCGGAGCGCCTGCCAGTAGATGGCGGCGATGACCTTTCCCGTCATGAACGGCCACCGCAGCAGGGCCCGGGCCATGTGGGGGCCGTCCAAAGGAGCGCGCTTCAGGCGAAGGGCAACCTCCAGCACCTTCTCCCCGTCCCGGTAGTTTTCCATGCCGATGGCAAGCCTTTCCCCGGGAGGGCTGAAGCGCCACCGGTACCGCATGTCCAGCGGAAGAAAGGGGGAAACGTGGAACTCCTTGTCCACGTCCAGAGCGACCGAGTCGCCCTCCCACCGGCACCGGCGCGGGTCGAAGGCGCGGAGGTACTCCTCGCCCCAGGGGGTGTTGTGCACCTCCACCAGGACGGCCTCGATGGAGGTCCCGTCGTCCCCGAAGCAGTAGTAGACGCTGAGGGGATTGAAGCAGTAGCCCCAGTACCGCAGGTGGGTAAGGAGGCGGATGGGACCGGAGGGGGCCTGGCCCAGTTGCTCCCGGACCACCTCCCGGACGGCCTCGGGAAGGGGGCCGCTCCGCCTCAGGTGGTCGGCCCGCCGGAAGCTGGCGAGGTTGAAGCGCTCCACGGACCAAAACCAGCGGCCATCAAAAACGGTCTCCAGTTCGCCGAGGTCCAGAAGGACCATGAACAGGGAATACCGGAAGCGGTTGACCACGGGGGTGAGCCGCCCGTGGTAGAGGTCGCCGAGGTAGAGGCTGCTCTTCATGCCAGCTCCTGGCCGAACTTCTTGCAGACCGCCAGCGCGCTGTTGAGGCCGTCCTCGTGAAAGCCATAGCCCCAGTAGGCTCCGCAGAACCACGTGCGGTTCGTTCCGTTGATTTCCTCCCACCGCCGGTGGGCCCGGAAGGCCGCCTCGGAATAGACCGGGTGGTGGTAGACCATCCTCCGGAGGACCCTCTCCTCGGCGATGGCCACGGGAGGGTTCAGGGTCACGCAGAAGGGTTGGGGAGCCTCCAGGGACTGCAGTCGGTTCATGTAGTAGGTCAGGCAGGGGGCGGCCAGGGTTTTCTCGGGAATCAGGCAGTTCCAGCTGGCCCACGCGCGCCTCCGGGAGGGAAGCCAGGCCCGGTCGGTGTGCAGGACCGCCTCGTTCTTCTGGTAGGGAATGGCGCCGAGAATCTCCCGTTCGGCCGGCGTGGCGTCGGCCAGCAGGGCCAGGGCTTGGTCGCTGTGGCAGGCCAGCACCAGCTGGTCGTAGCGTTCGGCCTCACCGCCCCGGGGCAGGATTTCCACCCGGTCGGGGTGCCGCCTCACCCGGACCACGGGGGATGAAAGGCGCAGGCGGTTCCGAAATGGGGCGCAGAGCGGCTTCACGTACTCCCGGGAGCCGCCGGCGATGACCAGCCACCTCGGCTGGTCCCTGAGGTCGAGGATGCCGTGGTTGTGGAAGAAGGTGACGAAGGCCGCCGCCGGGAAGTCCAGAAAGCGGGCGGGGTCGGCGGACCAGATGGCGCTTCCCATGGGGACGAGGAACTGGTCCACGAAGGAGCGGGAATAGCCGCCCGTCCGGACCAATTCCCCCAGGGAAACGGACAGGTCTTCGCTTCCGTACCACCGGGGAAACTCCCGGCGAAACCGGAGGATGTCCGCCAGTAACCTCCAGAAGGAGGGGCGGAAGAGATTCCGACGCTGGGCGAAGAGGGTGTTCAGGTTGGTGGAGCGGTACTGAAGCCCGCTTCGCCGGTCCACCACTGAAAAGCTCATCTCCGTTGGCTGGGAGGCCACTCCCAGCCGGTTTAGAAGCTTGATGAAGTTGGGATAGGTTCGTTCGTTGAAGACGATGAAGCCCGAATCCACCGCCCAGATTTTCTCGCCGATCCGCACGTCGTGGGTGTGGGTATGGCCCCCCGGGTAGTCGTTGGCCTCGAAGACCGTGACCTCGTGGGCGCGGGAGAGGAGATGGGCGGCGGCCAGCCCGGAAATGCCCGCTCCGACAACGGCGATTCTCATCTCAGGGCTCCTTTCGCGGGGGCAGCGGGACGAAGGCGCTGGTGCGCCTCCGGTAGGCTTCGAAGTCGGGTCTGCCTTCGAGGAGCTTCTCGAGCATGGGAACGCCCGAGACCTTGAGGATGAGGAAGGTGATGGTGAGCGGGCCCGCCACCGTCCACCACCCCCCGGGCACCGAAAGGGCCACGATCCAGAGGCCCCACCACAGCAGGACCTCGCCGAAGTAGTTGGGGTGCCTGGAATAGCGCCAAAGGCCGGAGGTAAGCAGCTTCCCCCGGTTGGATGGGTCCTTCAGAAAGAGGCAGAGCTGGCGGTCGGCCGTCGCCTCCAGGAGGAAGCCCGTCAGCCAGACCGCCGTTCCCGCGGCGTCCAGCCATCCCCAGGGGGAGGCGGGAGCGAGGTTGACGGCGACGACCGGCGCGGCCACCACCAGGAGCAGAACCCCCTGGAGGAGGAACACCTGCAGGAAAGAGCGGAGCGTGAACCAGCGACCCCACTGCTCCCGCCAGGCGTGGTAGCGGGGATCCTCGCCCCTTCCCCGGTTCCGGGCGCGAATGTGGAGAGCCAGGCGGATTCCCCACAGGGCCACCATCGCGGTCACCAGCAGGGCACGGGGCGAATAGATCCCCGTTGCGGCGAGGGAGGCCAGGGCCGCCGCGAGGAAGCCAAGACCCCAAGCTACGTCGGCGACGTCGTTCCGCCCCGTGACCCGGGAGGCCACGAAGGCTGCGATTTCTACGGCCAGAACGGCCAGGGCGGTCACGGCCAGAACCATCTACGCTTCCCCAAAGTCCGCGAACCCTCTGGGTTTTCTCCAGCCCGGCCTCTACCCCCGCAGGGCGGCGAGGGCCTTGGCGTAGTCCGGTTCCTGGGCGATCTCGGGCACCAGCTCGGTGTAGAGGACGCGGTTCTGTTCGTCGAGGACGACGACGGCCCGGGCGAGGAGGCCCTGGAGGGGCCCGTCCACGATGCGGACGCCGTAGGCCTCGCCGAAGGAGAGGTCCCTCAGCTCGCTGAGGGTGACGACGTTCTCGATCCCCTCGGCGGCGCAGAAGCGGGCCTGGGCGAAGGGCAGGTCCCGGGAGACGGTGAGGACCGCGGCGCCGGGAACGGCGGCGGCCTCCTGGTTGAAGCGTCGGGCGGAGGCGGCGCAGACGCCGGTGTCGAGGCTGGGGACGATGTTGAGGAGCTTCCGCTTTCCGGCGAAGTTCTGGAGGGAGACGTCCGACAGGTCCTTGGCGGTCAGGCGGAAGTCGGGGGCGGTGCTTCCGGCGGGGGGAAGCTCGCCCGAGGTGTGGATGGGATTGCCCTTCAGGGTCACGGTGGCCATGGTCGCTCCTTTCCAAACGGGTGGCCTGGGAATGTCACGGAAAAGTATAACCCCGAAGGGGCCGATCTTGTTTCAAGGATTTCGCCCAAATTCCGCGATGGATTGGTCTTGCCTTCGGTG
>Ga0272448_1000991_pt1 | contig 40118 bp, 38 predicted proteins | sample YNPCB0191_FD_202220 | JGI IMG/M metagenome (GOLD analysis project Ga0272448, IMG submission 202220) | Hot spring sediment microbial communities from Yellowstone National Park, WY, United States - YNP-CB-019-1 | ecosystem: Environmental > Aquatic > Thermal springs > Hot (42-90C) > Sediment...
AAAGGCAAGAAAAAATTTCCGTTTTCATTAATAGGTACTCCTCGAAAAAGATTGCCCAATGCGATACCAAGAGTGAAAGAAATGAGATAGCTGGAAAAAGAAAAAAGAAAAATCACAAAATTTTTGCCACAATTCATGGTTAATCTTTGAACGGACTTCGATCGATATATCATGTAATATTAAGAGCTAAAGTAATATGTTAAAAGCAAGATAAAGCCACTAAAGGCAACGGCATAAGCTCTAGGAAAAGAAAAAAAAGAATACCGCCTCCTGCAATTAGCCAGACTTCATTGCCATCCCAAACCGGAAGAATCTGTTGATAAATGAGTTTCCTTTCTTGAAGATTTTTACTAATAAAAGGTAAAAGCATTCCCATTCCAAAATCGAAGCCGTCAAGAATTACATACCCAGAAAACATTACCACTAAGAGCCAAAACCATATGGTTTCCATATTTTTTTAAACGTTTTCCATGTGAACGTTTTTTTGAGGTCCTTTACTGATTTCTAAGATAAAAAGAAAAAGAAAAGCACTCCCAAGCAGAAATACAGGCCTAAAAAGCCAAGCAAAGTAAAGAGAGCATTCCCAGCTTGAGAAGTACCATCCGCTATTTTTAAAATCCCAAAGATAACCCAAGGCTGTCTTCCAATTCGGTTGTAATCCAACCAGCTGTATTGGCAATAAAGGGAAAAGGAAAACTAAGAAAAAGGAGCCAAAGAAGCCATTTTTGCTTGTCTAAATTTCTGGCCAAAAGAAAACAAAAAGCAACCGTAATCAAAGCTACAAAATAGGTTCCAAGACCAACCATTATATGATAGGCATAGTAGACAAGAGGAATGTTATCTGACCATTGGTTACGATCAAAATGATCCAATCCTTTTACTTCAGCAGCAAATCGATGGTAGGTCAAAAAGCTCAGCATTCCAGGAAGATAAAGCGGATTGTCAAGAGTCAAGGTTTGAAGATTAGGCTGTCCAAAAATAATTAAAGGGGCATTTTTTCAGTGTGAAAGATGCCTTCCATGGCTGCTGCTTTTGTTGGCTGATAAGTAAAGACTTGCTTACTCTCTCCATCTCCCGTTGGAAAAATTACGAGTATAGTGGCAAGTAATCCAACGACTATGCCATGTTTAAGAAATATAGCAGCAAAAGGAATATGTTGATTAGATAGTTTATAGAAAGCCCCGACAGAACATACGACAAAAGAGGAGGTTATCACTGCTGCAACCATGTTATGAAAAAACTGCCAAAACAGCCATGGATTAAACAGCAGATTGCGGATATCAATCAATTCTAGATTATTATTTGCATTTAGTCTAAAACCGATGGGATGTTGCATCCACGCATTTGTAGATAAAATAAAATATGCCGAAAGCCAACTTCCAAGAAAAACTAACCAGGCTGATAATAGGTGTATTTTTTGCCCTAGTCGTTTTTCTCCAAAAAGAAGGATTCCCAAAAAAGAAGACTCAAGAAAAAAGGCAAAAACTCCTTCCATCGCCAATGTCTACCCTATAACTGAACCACAATATTGAGAAAATCTTGACCAGTTAGTACCAAAGAGAAATTCCATCGGAATGCCTGTTACAACACCAAAAATAAAACACAAGGCCAGGAACTTGACCAAAAACCTACTGCTTTCTAATAACAATTCGTTTTTCAATAAAAGCCCGAATTTTTAAAAAGGACTACAAAAAAAGAAAGACCCATGGTTAATTGAGGAAAGAGGTAATGAAACATTGCAGCAAGGGCAAACTGCAATCGATGATACTCCAGGGATCTTCTGGGTGCCGCGCGAAGGGCGCTGGTCGGAGCTGCAGAAGAATGCGCGCCAGCCGAACATCGGCGAGCTCGTCGACCGGGCGATGAGCGCGGTCGAGCGGGACAACCCCTCCCTCAAGGGGGTGCTCCCCAAGGACTACGCCCGCCCCGCCCTGGAGAAGCAGCGCCTGGGACAGCTCATAGACCTCGTCACCAACATCCACCTCGGGGGCGGTGACAACCACGCCCGGGACATCCTGGGGCGGATCTATGAGTACTTCCTCGGCCAGTTCGCGAGCGCCGAGGGGAAGAAAGGCGGCGAGTTCTACACCCCCCGCTGCATCGTCAAGCTCCTCGTCGAGATGCTCCGCCCCTACAAGGGCCGGGTCTACGACCCCTGCTGTGGCTTCGGGGGGATGTTTGTCTCTTCGGAGCAGTTCATCGAGGCTCACGGCGGCCGCATCGGCGACATCAGCGTATACGGCCAGGAGCTGAACTACACCACCTGGCGCCTAGCCAAGATGAACCTCGCCATCCGGGGCATGGACGGCCGGATCGAGCAGGGGAACTCCTTTCTGAACGACCGCTTCCCCGACCTCAAGGCCGACTACATCCTGGCCAACCCACCCTTCAACATGAAGAGCTGGGGAGGCGAAGGACTGAGGGAGGACAAGCGCTGGAGGTTCGGCGTTCCGCCCGCCGGCAACGCCAACTTCGTCTGGGTGCAGCACATGATCCACCACCTCGCGCCCACGGGGCTTGCCGGCTTCGTGCTCGCCAACGGCTCAATGTCGTCCAACCAGTTGGGCGAAGGCGAGAACCGGAAGAACATCGTCGAGGCGGACCTCGTGGACTGCATGGTGGCTCTGCCCGGGCAGCTCTTCTACTCCACCCAGATCCCTGCCTGCCTGTGGTTCCTGGCCCGGGACAAAAAGAACGGGCGCTTCCGTGACCGCGGGGCCAGGTGCTCTTCATCGACGCCCGCGGGATGGGGAAGATGGTAGACCGCACCCACTGCGAGCTCACCGACGAGGACATCCGTAGGATCGCCAACACCTACCATGCCTGGCACGGCGACCCCGACGCGGGCGAGTACCGAGACACCCCCGGCTTTTGCAAGAGCGCCACGCTGGAAGAGATCCGCCACCACGGCTACGTCCTCACACCCGGCCGCTACGTAGGCGCCGAGGCGCAAGCCGACGATGGCGAGCCGTTCGAGCACAAGATGGCTCGACTCGTGGCGCGACTGCGCGAGCAGCAGGCCGAGGCCGCGAAGCTCGACGCTGCCATCGCGGCCAACCTGAAGGAGCTGGGGTATGGCGAATGAAATGCTTCCTACTGGTTATGGCGAACTGCTAGAAAACCTCAAAGACCGCATCCGTACCGCTAGGGTGCAGGCGGCGCTGGCGGTCAACCGCGAGCTTGTCCTCCTCTATTGGGACATCGGCCGCTCTATCTTGGAGCGGCAGCAGCGGGAGGGCTGGGGCGCCAAGGTCATCGAACGCCTGGCAGGCGACCTGCGGCGCGAGTTTCCCGACATGCAAGGGCTTTCCCGCCGGAACCTCCTCTACATGCGAGCGTTTGCCGAGGCGTACCCCGACCGGGAATTTGTGCAGCAGGTTGCTGCACAATTGCCCTGGTTCCATAATGTCACTATCCTGACGAAGCTCAAAGACCCCACCGAGCGGGGGTGGTACCTGCGGGCTTGTGTGGAACACGGATGGAGCCGGGCGGTCCTCACGCACCAAATCGAAAGCGGGCTGTATCATCGCCAAGGCAAAGCCCTCACCAACTTTGCCCGCACCCTGCCCGCGCCGCAGTCGGAGCTTGCTCAGCAACTCCTCAAAGACCCCTACAACTTCGATTTTCTCAGCACACACGATGCCCTGTTGGAACGCGACCTGCAAAAAAAGCTCGTAGAACACCTGCGTGACTTCATGCTGGAGCTGGGTGTGGGGTTTGCCTTTGTCGGATCGCAGGTTCATCTGGAGGTGGGCGGAGAGGACTTCTACCTGGACCTACTCTTCTATCACCTCAAGCTGCGCTGCTTTGTGGTGGTGGAGCTCAAAACCACCGAGTTCATGCCCGAATACGCCGGCAAACTCAACTTCTATTTGTCGGCCGTGGATGACCTCCTGTGCCATCCCCAGGACAGCCCCACCGTGGGTATTCTCTTGTGCAAGGAGAAAAACCGCGTGGTGGTGGAGTACGCCCTCCGGGATGTGAACAAACCCCTCGGCGTGGCAGAATACCGCCTAGCACAGGCACTACCCACCGAACTCCAGGGCGCCCTGCCTTCGGTGGAGGAGTTGGAAGCAGAGCTGGCCAAGCTGGATGAACGGAGTTTGGAGGAGGAAAGCGATGGCGGGTGACTGGCGGGAATACCGGATCGGCGAAATCGCTGACATCAACCAAGGGGGATACTTGCCGCCTAATAGGATATCGGAACGTTGGTGCCCTGCTATGCCGATTCCTATCTGGGGCGCCAGACTCATCATCGGCTGGACCGATACGCTGAGTTATTCATCAGCGGTTCCTTTGGTCACTTGTAGGGGGAATGGGTTCGGTCTCGTTCAGTGGACGCGTGGCCCTGCAAACATTTCTAACAACGTAATCGCGGTCGTCCCTCTCTCGACTAAGCCACTTGATACCCGCTATCTTTACTACGCGCTTCTCAACACAGATTTTCATGACGTGATCACCGGATCGGCTCAACCCCAGATCACGATTGGACACCTGAGCAAGAAGCGCGTCTTCTGGCCCGATGATGCCAATGAACGTGCAGCCATCGCCCACGTTCTCGGCACGCTGGACGACAAGATTGAGCTCAACAGGCAGATGAGCGAGACGCTGGAGGCGATGGCGCGGGCGCTCTTCAAGGCGTGGTTCGTGGACTTCGAGCCCGTCCTGGCCAAGATGGGATGCACAGGCGCCGCATGAGGTTGCCACTAGCTTCCAATGCCGTCTCCCCAATGTGCTTAAGCGCAGCTTTAGCGTCTGGCACTCTGAGCGCGGCGAATTGGGTCGGCGTGAGAGTGGTCACCGATGCTGTGAAGTCTCGACCCGCGGGCAACACGTCGCCAAAGGCAAGATAAGCAGCAGGGCCTGATGGACAACAGCTGGCCGTATAGGCATCCACATGATCCCGATATATCCGTGGCGTCAGGAATGTTTGAACAAAAGCTTGGTAGTCCGGGTAAGTTGGAAGCAGCGGATCCTCATTCGGCTTTTGCAGGGCAGCTGCCGTTTTGAGCCATCCAGGAGTAGCCGCCAGGCGATCTTGCAAGAACTTGCGCACACAATTGGCTGTCGGAACATTCAGGGTTTCTCTACTAGCGCACGTTGCATTGTTGACATAGGCAAAAGGGAGCCACCAACCTTTGGCGGCTTAAGCCGAACATGTGCTGGTCTTGCCCGTTCCAGGGTCGTCCGCGAGCAGAAACCGCAGGCGAGGCTGCGGCAGCATGGCCTGGTAGACGGCCTCGATCTGGTGAGGGAGAGTGCGGATGCCGGAGAGGCTGACGGCGAACTGGCGGTCGTGAGCGTAGGCCAAGCGTATCCGGGCGGACTCGATCAAGAGTCGGAGTCGTTCGGCGTCGGCTGGCTTGATCCCCGTCGGCGTTTCCCGATCCGTGCCGAAGAGTGTCGCCGCTTCTGCGGGTGAGATGACCGCCTCCTCGAGAGTGCCGTCGGGCAGCCGGACGCGGCACTCGTAGCCAGCCGAGCCGTCGGCGCCGAGGGCCCGGATATCCTCCAGGACCACGGGCACGTCGAAGTGCCCGGGGAGGGATACCCGGTGACCGATCTGCGTTAAGAGCCGATTCTCAGCCATGCTTGTTCGTCTTGCCGCTCGACTTGCGTCCTGGCGATCTCGTTTCCTTTGGCTTCGCAGGCGGGCTGGACCCGGAATTATCCTCACTGCTGGCCGTTACCCACACGTCCACCTCAAAGCTTGAAACGAAGCAGCCGTCCCACGCGGTGCGCTGGAAAGCCCTTCGAGTCCACCCAGCGGTAGATGGACTCCTTGGCCACCTTCAGATGGGCGGCCACGTCCTCCACACCGACTGAGCCTTCTTCAGGCGCCATTTTCGAACCTACCTCGCTCCAAGCGAAGAGCGTCCATTCACGACCATGAGGTGCCAAGACAGCATACGAAAATCGGGCGGGCTCCGTCAAACGAATCCCCGGAGGGCGACGGCGGCCGTCCCGATAGAGAAAGACCCGGCGTGGCGAGACGTCGGAAGCCTTCGGGGTGGGGTCTCGGGCCCCGCCAAGCCAGGACGGCCCACGGGCCTGGGGAGAGGCTGACGAGGGCGGCTCCTGCCGAAGAAAGGCCCGATCAGTCCTTCGGCCGGACCTGTTGCGGGGGGTTAAGCGTTGAGGACCGCGCGCAGGCGGTTCGAGAGGCTCCCGCCCTTGTTGCCAACCCGGCCCTTCGGACCGACGTGCTTCTCCGTGTAGGCATAGGCGGCCTTGTTGATGTCTAGATAGGGGATCATCGGCGCTCCTCGACCACCAGCCCGGCGACCGTCTTTTTCGTGCGCAGCTTTGCTACCGGGTTCAGGGGCACGAGTTTCTGCCCGTTCCAGGAGGCCAGTCCCGAGCGCATGACCACCTCGATACCGTCTTCCAGAGAGGATCCGACCGGAACGATCCGCCCTATGGGCTTGCCCCGCTCGGTGATCTCCACGATCTGTCCCGCCTTAGCCTGCCGGAGATAATGGCTCAGGCGACTCTTGAGTTCCCGCACGCTGTCCGTGGTCTCCTTCATCGGCACCTCCATGCTGTGACACTCCCAGCCCCCTGAAGGGGGTGGGGAATTCCCGCGCCGTTCTTTAAGTGACTACATTTTATCATAATGTTGCCCTGGGCTCCATCCACTTGGGCTCGCCCCTGGTAGCGCGCCCCCTCCAACTCCTCCCATGTAGGGATTGCCCAGATGGCTACTTCTGTGGCACGCTCATTCATAAGCGACTCTCTCGTTCGCTCTGGTTTTGCTGTGGTCCGTGCCGGTGCTAGAACAAGCTTATCGACTTGCCTGTGCCTACGGCATTGCTGCTATGGATGCCATCCACCTCGCCTTTGCGGTAGAGGCGGAAGCCAATAAGTTTGTCACGGCGGAGAAACCAAGCAAACCACTTTTTCGGCACAACGCGAGCAAGCGCAGGCCGCGGGTCGTCTCCATCCGTGGAAGCCAAGCCAGATCACGACCGATCGCTGCTCGATATCCACGTAATTCGTACACGCTGCTGTCCGATTTGCAGGGATTTTATGTCTGTGCTAAGTCAGTGCGTGCTAAGTCCGCTCAAGGGTAGCATCGTAGCTAACGGGCTTGAGGTGGCCTGCGGGGAATTCTTCGTGTTTTTTCCATAACCGGTGGTGCCGGCAAGATGCTGACGCTCCCTAGAATTTGGGCATATTGCCATTTGCCCATAACATTCGCCATTTGCCGTTTACCACTCGCCGCCCGGCTGTCTCCTTATGACAAGGACAATTCTCGCGCATTATCTCCTTGTCATAAGGACACGAATTTAGTAATATGGCCTTCATGGCACTACACCCAGTGCTTCAAGAAAAGCTCGTCGCAGGGTTCGAGCCGGTGGTTCTGGAAGGCCTCACCCAGCGGGATACGCGGCTTCCTGCCATCAAGAACAAGGTCCATGCAGTGCTCGGCATGCGGCGGGTCGGCAAAACCACCTTCTTGCGCCAAGTGCAGCAGGAACAGCAGCAAGCGCTTGCCCCAGAACGGGCGGTGTACGTGAGCTTCGATGACGATCGCCTGGCGGACCTGTCGCTTTCGCAGCTCGATGCGCTCTTGGAAGAGTACTACCGCACCTTCACACAGTTCCGTGGCCGCGAGCTCGTGTGGTGGTTCTTCGATGAGATACAGGTGATTGCAGGCTGGGAGCGATTCATCCGCCGCTTGATGGACACGGAGAAGGCCGCGGTGGTGGTCTCTGGTTCCTCAGCTCGTCTTCTCTCCCGCGAGGTCCATACTTCCTTGCGTGGCCGAGGATTCGAGACGGTTCTACGCCCCTTTAGCTTCCGCGAATTCCTTCGTCACCGGAATGAGGAGCCGACCAAACCCGTCGCCCGACTGAGTGCGGCCGAGCGCTCGCTCATCGAGAAGCGCTTGCTCGAATATCTGCAGGTGGGTGGTTTCCCCGAGGCTCAGGGGCTGGATATGCGCCTGCGCATTCCATTGCTCCAGAGTTATGTGGACACGCTGCTTCTGCGCGATGTGGTCGAGCGCTACCAGGTGAGCCAGATCGCTGCCCTTCGCTCGATTACTCGGACTTGTCTGCGCAACCCTGCCGCGCTCCTCAGTGCGCACGCTATCTACCGCGATCTCAAATCCCAGGGATATGCCGTTTCCAAAGACACGGTGCACGCCCTTCTCGGATACCTGGTGGATGCCTTTTTGCTGACGCTCGTGCCGCTGGCGACGGACTCTGAACGGCAGCGTAATGCCAATCCGCGCAAAATCTATCCTGCTGACCCAGGGCTGATTCATGCGTTTGATACGAGCGGTCGCGCTAACCTGGGGCGTTCCTTGGAAACAGCGGTGCTGAACGCCCTAGTCTCACGAAGGACGGAGGTGGGCTACGTGAAGACTGATGAAGGATTCGAGGTAGATTTTCTCGCGCGCATCCCCAGCAAGAGGGAACTACTCATCCAGGTATGCGCGGACCCGACCCAGCCAGAGGCTCTCGAACGCGAATTGCGTGCACTCGACGCAGCGGCTCGCACCCATCCTCGCGCCGAGCGAATTCTGATTGTGCTGACGCGAGACCAAGCAATTCAGGTGTCAGCTGACACCATTCGGGTGTGTGCAGCATACCAATGGTTTCTGGAGGAAGATCTATGAACACTATTTTTGATCTTCATGGCGGTGTACCTCCTCCTTTCTTCTCTCAACATTTTCCTTTTAGAAGGGCGGATACACCGCCTTGCGAGAATTTCCACAGCTTTTGATGTTACCTCTCCCGCCAAAAAAGCTTGTGGTTTCTATTCTTGCCTTTTAGGCATTAGCCGAGTCACGGGTTTGCGCACCTTCCGGCAGAGGCAGAATCCCCGGGGAGAGCTTTCGGGCGCATTCGCGGGGTATGCCAGACGGGGATGGCTTATCCAACGGAGGTCTCAAGCGGCCCTTAGCCCAAGGGAGCAGGAACGTTTTCTTTGCGCCTACCGCACGCTTTCTTGGCAAGGCGTGCTTGGCCGCTTTGTGGACATCCACGCCGAAATCACGCACCACATGCACACGATGCCAGCGTCGGGGGACCCAAGCGGTCAAGCTAGGCAGAGAGCGCTTTCTTCCATGGCACCGGATCTACCTCTTTCTTTTTGAAAAGGCTTTGCCAGACCTAGACCCAAGCCTTGCTATCCCCTACTGGGATTGGAAAAGTACGAGCCAACTGGATTTACCGCACTGGGTAAGCGGGTTCACCGATCCGGTTAAGACCCCGCTCCAAGCTGAAATCCCAATGTGGGTTGCGCCGGGGGATCCTAAGGAGCTTAACGCGATCGCCCAGACAATCCCTACAGTCTTGCAGCATAGCGCCTACACGGAGCTTACCCGCTCTCCAGAGATCGCCCGCAACCTTGTGCACCTATGGGTTGACGGAATCATGTCCCAGATCCCCACAGCGCCTGTGCACCCGATTTTTTGGATGCATCAGGCCAATCTTGACCGGCAGTGGTGGACATGGCAGGAGAGCAGGGTTGGCCAGGGGAAACATCCAAACTTACCCGGAGGCCGTGCAGTGCTGGACCCATGGGGCTACCGTTGAGGTCGTGTTGCATTTCAGCCGTCTCAATCTGCCGGAACGCCGGCCGTGACCGTAGAGCCGCTGCCATGATCGATGTAATGTGAAAGGATTAATTCGATGGCTAAATTCGAGAAGCTTTTGAAAACAGTGTTCTACAATTCTACATGTGGAGCGGGCTGTGAAATCGAGATTGACCTTCCTTGCCTGGCTATTCGGCCGTCTGCCCTATTTTTTTCGGTGCAGGATTTCTACAGAGCCCCGCCATCTATTCTGCGCCGGCGTTATTTTTTTCACCCCCCCTCGCCAACCCAAAAAACAGCAATAGCCTCTTGAACGAGAGGGCGCGATCCATATCGTCAAAGGCAGACTCTTTCTTCAGTGGCGCTGCGTTTAAGCTAAGCTGGCAAGATGGGTTCATCTATTTCGGTTTTCGAGGGTGAAAAACGCCCTAACCCATGTCTGGTGAAAATGGCCTCATTTTTGGGGTACTCCAAAGGAGAGGGAGCCCTTTTTGCCGAAAACGTCGCGCTAGATTGGGAAGAACCTTCTTTACGGTAATGTCTGGCTGGTCTTCTGGATAACCACGTTTATGGATCCGGTCTCCTTCTGTTTTCTGCGCCTCCTTCGCGTCCGGCGGCCGAGCGGGAAGGTGGACCAGTATGTTCTCGGCTGGTGGAGAGCTACTACGATCGAGGGAAGATTAGGCAGCGAACGATTGCCAATCTGGGCCGGAGGGAGCTTTTGGCTCCTTATGTGGACCGGCTTGTGGAGCTTTTAACGGGGGAGCCGCGCCAAGACGACGGAGAGCTGGAAGCCGGAGTCAGCGGGGGTTTGGGGGCCGCGACTATCGGCCAGGGCTTTGTCGGGAGGAGTTAGGGTTTGCTTCAACCTTTTGGAGGGAACTGGGAAGAAGCAGCAGGGTCTTTCGCTTGGGGAGAGGGCGTTTCTTTTGGTGGCTCATCGGCTGATTTGTCCCAAGAAGCGAACATGCCCTAGGCCAGTGGTTAGAGACGGACTATGTCCCGGATCGGCGAGGGGAAGGGACTAAAGCCGGTGTGGAAGCAAAACGGTCTGGTGCGGGTGGACCACCGCTTTCTTTGGCTTTTGTGTCGGACGCTGGATGAGCTGATTCAAAGGAAGGAAGAGCTTGAAAGAGGGGCTTTTTAGCTGGCTCTAGAGATCTTTTTTCCCTGCAGCCTGAGATGGTCTTCTCTCGATTTGACTGCCACCTATTTCGAAGGGGAAGGACCAGAGGATCTACTTCTAGTTTGGGTATAGCCCGAGATCGGCGGGGAGGCAATCGCCAGATTCTTTTCTAGAGTAGTGATGGTCAATGGTTGGCCGATTGCCCACCACGTGTTTCGAGGCAATCTCCAGGATGGAGAGACGGTACAGAGGGTGGTGGAGGACTAGAGAAGCGCTTTGGGCTTCGGCGGGTGGTTTTTGTGGGGGACCGGGGCATGATGAGCACGGCTAACTTGGGTTTTCTCTGGAGTCAGGGTCATGGGTTTTTGGTGGGACTCCGGCGGCGCAGAAGCCCGGAGGTCCTAGAGTATCTTGGGCCCGAGCGCAAGCTCTTCTCCAGGCAGCCTTGTGCTCCGGGAAGTAGCGACCGGGTTTCTCGAAGTTCCGAGAGCTCTTGCCGGGCAGAAAATCTTTGTCGTGGAGAGTGCCCTAGCGGCTGCGCTACCCAAGCAAGCGATACGAGAGGCAGCTGTAGCCAAGATTCGGGAAAAAGCTCTCAGAAGCTCGCGAAGCGGGTAGAAAATGGAGAGCTTCGTCATCCAGAAAAGATTGGGGCTGCTGCTGGGCGCTTCCTTTCGGCCCATCACGGGCACCGCTATTTCCGCTGGAGTTTCTCTTCCGGTCGGTTCGAGGTTTCTCAAAGAGCCTTTGGAAGAGGAGAAGCTTCTGGAAGGCAAGTACCTGATCCTGACGGAAGAAAAACATCTCTCTGCGGTAGAGGCGGTTTCTCGCCTACAAGGAGCTTACCCAAGTGGAGCGGGCCTTTAGGAAGTTAAAGGATGTCCCAAGAGATCTAGTCCGATCTATCATCAGGATCCCCAGCGCGTCCAGGCCCATATCTTTGTTGCCGCTTTGGCCTTCTTACTCGAACGATTTTTGGAGAAAAAGCTAAAGTCAGCCAAGCTCCCCTTTTCCACCGAAGAAGCCTTGACTTGACCTCCGCACCGTCCACAGACGCCCGAGGCAGACCTCGGAGGCGCCAAACACCGCGGGGTCACCGCTGGAAACCGACAGGCGCGGCAGATCTTTTCCGCCCTCCAAAATCAGCTCCTTGAAGCCGTGGAAACCTAAAAAAGAACCTCTAAACCCCCACATAGGGACACGGAAAAAAATCATTGATAATCAATAACGTACGAAATTTTCACCAAACATGGGTTAACGCATTCCAAAAAGATCCTCCAATCTTTGGGCAAACTCTCTGCCCAATCCGTCAAGATCGGGAAAGATTAGGAAGTCCGTTACACCAGCCCAGCGCAGTTCCCAACGGATCTTTTTCACAGCTTCGCCGGCGATCGGGATTGCCTGAAGGATCGGGCTTTCCCCTTCTTCTCCCTCTACCTTCCGTTTGAGCCACTCGCGGTCGGTCCCGAAAATCATCGGCTGCCATCGTTGGCCCGCCATCCTGTGGCTCACATGAAAGGGGTAGAGAAAAATCGGCGCCTTAGGGATTTCAAAGTCTTTTCGATCTTTTTCCTGCGCCGGCAGCCAAGCGTTCTCCCACTTGTGGCGATCCTCCTGCTCGTCCCACTGCTTGCAGCAGGCTTCCTCCCAGCGCTTTTCGATTTGATCGTGCTCATCCTTAAGCAAGTCCGTTGCCTTTTTTAGGTTCAATACATAAACAAAGGCGTTCTGGCCGACGGAACCTGCTCCTGGACCGCGGACAGCGAAGTGTAAGGCAACTAGCGCAGAGTCCGTCCAGTCCAGGATTCGCGTAGGAGCGCCGTGCTGCTGCATGAGAAGATAAGCGTCCCATTCCCACTCCTCCGCGTCGCAGCAGTGAGGTCGCAAATGTAAGGCGCGACTGCAGAACTCCTCATAGATGCGGTTTTCTTCCTCAAGGACTTCCTCAAATCGGTGAGCATTAGGATGTCGCCAGACCTTCGGCATAAGCCGGGTGGGGTATTCCCTGTCTTCGCCACGGAACCAAAGCTCATCCTCGTCCTTTAGGGCCCAGGAGGAGCGGGTCTCTTCAAGCACCTCCAGGAACTCAGGTAAGCTTGTCACGGGGTCTCGGTGCGCCTTCATGGCCTTGCCTGGAAGTCTCCTAAGAATCCTGGCCTATCCTTTTTTCCTCTAAGGGAGGGGTGCACAAGAAGCGACGTTCTTTTGGCCGCAGGATCTATTGCGAGGGAAAAGGAGCTCCAACATACTGGTAGCCCAGTTGGAGGATATCACGGGTGTCTTCCTCGCCCACTGCGGCAGCGGACTGGCGATCCCATAAATCGGCCGGTTCCTCCGTGCGTAGCAGCTCTTCAGCCACGCGGTCGGCTTGCCGCTCATACTCATCGCTCGGCTAGTTCACCTCGAGTTTTGGCTAGGGAGCTGTGAGACCGAGCAGATCCACGCGCCCCTGGAAGTAAGCCAGTTTGAACGACGACAGGCCGCCGTGCGGAATAACAAGATAGTTGGCGACATAGGAGAACTCCGAGGCATAAGTGCGGGTGTCAATCTCGAACTCGGGAAAAGCAGCGAGCTGATGATTGATCACGTTACGCGCGAGAAATTCAGCGCCTCCTTCCATCAGTTGCTGCTCCAAGGGACTCGCCTTGGCCGTTCTGTAGTACGTGTCGCTGACGTAGAAGTGCATTGCCTCGTGAACAACTATGTGACCCATATTCCGGCTAGTACTTTGAAGATAGACGTGCCCCGACCTTCCTCCGCTTTCGGAGAGGGTGGTTACCCCGGGGATCTTGCTCGATTGATAGTCGCGTACGAAGTTAATGCCTCGCCGTCCCAATACTGGGGCCGCGACCTCGCTTTGCAATTGGGGATGCTCGGGAGAGGTGATGCACAGGCGCCGCAGGAGGTTGCCACTAGCTTCCAATGCCGCCTCCCCAATGTGCTTACGCGCAGCTTCAGCATCTGGCACTCTGAGCGCGGCGAATTGGGTCGGCGTGAGAGTGGTCACCGATGCTGATGCTGTGAAGTCTCGACCCGCGGGCAACACGTCGACAAATTCACGGCGAATTGCCAGGTCCGCCTGCTGAATCATGGACGGTGTAACCGCGGTGGCCCCGCGCATAGAACGGGCTTGAGCAAGACGGATCGCGCGTTGCATTTCGGTCTCTGTCTGGCCAGCAATATCCTTATCGCGCAGCTCGCTGATGATTGTCGATGCTGGTGGACATGGGCCGGGCGGTGGTGTCAGTTCTTCCGGCACAGGTGGCGGCGAAAGTGTGAAAGCACGTGGCACGTGGGGCCGCTCACTTTGACAAGCGATGGCCGGTGCTTGCTGGATGGTGTGGGCCAGCTCGTACGGCCAGCAAGTTCTTTCCCGCTCTCGTGCTCGGCGCATACTGACCCGAACAAAACACCACATGCCTACCGACCGTGTACGCCAGTGCATTCACTGCTCGCGCCGACTCCGCTGCCTTCGCATCCGTATGCACACGTACTTGACTAAAAGCATGCCCGAACCGCGGTTCGAAGAACGCGCGGGTTGCCGCATCGAGCGGCTGGCCGGGCGAGTGCAACACTTCGTTGACAATGAGCGGCACTCCATCCCAGTTTCGAGTTTGGGGTTCCGGGTTTCGAGTTGCGCCCTGGATCCACAGCCGACTCTTGCTGAACTCGGCGCACTCACTGCCGCTCGTCGTGTGATTGCCGCACGCGCACTCGCGCTGCAACAGCCTGGTCGGCGCGAACGTGAAAGATGGTGCGCTTACTTTATGCGGCTGTGGTCTGGTTCGCTCTTTCATATAACCTGTCCTGTCTCGCAACGATAAACTCTTCACCATGCCCCGGGTGTTCCGTGGCACGAACCGAACCGCCTGATAGCCGCGCCAACAACAGCACAGGGCAACGGCACTGTAGTCACCCCAATCCAGTCAAGATAAGCAGCAGGGCCTGAGGGACAACAGCAGGCCGCATAGGCATCCACATGATCCCGATTTATCCGTGGCGTCAGGAATGTTTGAACAAAAGCTTGGTAGACCGGGTAAGTTGGAAGCAGCGGATCATCATTCGGCTTTTGCAGGGCAGCTGCCGTTTTGAGCCATCCAGGAGTAGCCGCCAGGCGATCTTGCAAGAACTTGCGCACACAATTGGCTGTCGGAACATTCGGGGTTTCTCTACAAGCGCACGTTGCATTGTTGACATAGGCAAAAGGGAGCCACCAACTGTTGGCGAAGTAAGCCGAACATGTGCTGTTGGAAATACCAACCCCTACAGTGCATCCTGGTCTCCCATCAGATGGCTCATTGGCACCGGCCTGTCTCCGTAAGCTGACAGCACCGGAACTAACGCCTTTGTTTAGCTTCCGCACCAGGGGGACCTCTACAGCTTTTCCGCTCCCTACCTGGGTCGCCATCGCGTCCGCCTCCCGCTCATAAGCATCCCCAGGCTCGCCCATAGTCACTAGCGCGGGTGACGCGTGCAGCACACTTGATGATTCCTGCATGACGTGCGTCAGCTCGTGCCCCAGCAGCCGCCGTCCCTTGCCTGTGCGGGGCTGATAGTGACCCGCCGCAAATACTACATCCCGGCCTACTGTATAAGCGTGCGCATTCACCGCCCGTGCGGAATCGGCCGCCCGACCGTCGGTATGCACTCGCACGCGGCTGAAGTCGTGACCAAAGCGCGACTCGAAGAATGCCCGCGTGGCTGCATCGAGCGGCTGGCCGGGCGAGCGCAGGACTTCGTACACGATGGGGGGAACGCTCTCCTCACCTTCGATAGAACGCGATCCGGCAGGAGCTTTCTTTGCGTCCGGCTCTTCCATCGCTTGCCGCTGAAGGAAAGGCGTAATCTGTGCCGCCAGTGGTTTTCTCTGCATCCTCTCCTCTTCTTCGGCGCATTTCGGGCAGAGGCCCTGGCCGCTGGCACAGGCCGCACATTTGCGTTGCAGGGTCGCCGCCTCGCCTTCGCCCTGCCGCCCTTGCCACTCTCGTGCTCTCGAAATCGGCGGCTCCGGCATGCGCATCACCTCATCCGCCACCCGGTCGGCTTCCTGCTCGTACTTATCCCCCGGCTCGCTGACTTTGAGCTTGGCTTGAAGGAAACGGCTAACAGCGCGGTTGCCAATGGTTTGCTGGAGTTGCAGGAGCGGGTGGATGGGAGAACACCTCGACAACATCGGCTTGGCAGAGGATTGCGTTGCTCTTTTAGGGTTTGTTTTGATTGCTTGCTGATACTTCATAAAAGCCTCCGACTTTAGTTGGGGGTTATTTACATTTCTCACTCCTTTACAGAAGCCCTCATGATCTTGCGGGCTTTTAAGGGCTCCCTAACCCCTCCCTCGCCAGCCCAGCATCTATTAAGAGATCTGTATTTGTAGATTCGCAACATTTTCGCTTAATTTAGCGATGTCATATAGGATGGCTCGTGGATCTGGCCCATGATTTCCCACGTAAGTCGCACCATTAGCCACACACCAGCCAAGCGTAATCGGCACAGGCATGGCTGTAAAGGTATTGGCCGTAATCGGCACAGCCATGGCTGTAAAGGTATTGGCCTGGAGGATAAGACGCTGGCTGAGGGTCAGGTTGGCTATGCCCTCGATGATATTGCCATCGAGCAGGAGGCGGGCACAGACGTCTTCTATGAGAAACGGATTTTCATTATAGCTGGCTGCCAGCTTGAGTAATTCGTCGAGCAGCGCAGAAGCGATCCTGATTGCGACGAAATGATTGCTGCGCAAATGGATGGTGCCCTGCAGGCCACTGGGGATCGACAATTTCGAGGGCGCATCATTGCCTACTTTAAGTCCTTTCAGACCCTCGCGCTTCTGCATGATCGTTTCCACTGGCGGCGGCATGCCGTAGAGACTGATGATCCCGGCAATACGGTTGTGCTCCAGCAGGATCATGTTATCCTCGTCGAAAACATCGGCAGTAGCACCGGCGGCACTAGTAGTGCTATCCTGAAACGGGAGGCTACGGCGTTGGTGCAGCATGATGGCTGTACCGGGCCAGGCTTTCACAGCGGCGGCACGAAGGTCGAATAAGATATTGACCAAGATATTGACCAGGGTATTTGCGCCTACTGCTTCGGTACGCAGGGCGAGTGCAAGCTTTCTTAACTGCAACACTTCACCGGTTGATAACTCTTGCATCTGAGCCATTAATCGTTCTAATTCGCTGACGATTCGGTGGCGCTGGTCGGCATGGCTCGCCAGCTCTTCGGCCGCCTTTCGTACCGATTCCCACCATTCTGGCGCGATAGTGTTCCTCTCGTTGGTAAACAGATCGGCCAGCTGTGTCAGTTGAGCATCAGCAAAGAGTCTGCGCAGAAGGGTGAAGGTACGTTCAGGGATTGCCGCCATAAAGGTATTACCACTCAGGCGCGCCGTATCGCTATCGATGATGGCCAATAATGCACTACCACCGTCGCTAGCGCTAGCAGTTACCCCGGCAATACTGGTGGCCCCGGCGATACTGGTGTCGGTGATGCCGCTAGCGCTAGCAGTTATCCCGGCAATACTGGTGTCGGTGATGCTCACATAAGCGCATTGCCTGAACGTGAGCGCGGCCGTCCCGGTTTGGGGAATAAAGGTGACGCTGATCGCGAGGTTGTGCAAGGAAACGGTGTCAACACCGATTAGCTCAAGCGGCCCAGTCAGTCGTAGGCCAGTCGCAGGACCACATCCTCTTATCTCAAGATGCAAAGGACGCTTATCGAGCGAAAGATCGAGACGAAAGCCGTCGAGTTTATGATCGCCGGCCTGCAAGCACAGCGAGATCTGACGCTCGCCGCGGCCCAACAAGTTGTTCAATGCGGTGTTCAGATCGGGGAAGTCGCCTTCGGGGCCAACAGTGACGCAACAGCCAGGGCGGAAGGCGGCGTTGAAGCCCACGACCTGACCAGGGACAGGGTTGCCCGCAGCATCGAGCAGGTGTGCCTCAACCTGCTGCGGCCCGCTTCTACCCAGTGTCCAGACACACTCGGCGACGCCGTCAGGTGTGGTCGTAGCAACCGGAGAGGTCACGGAGAGCGAGCCGCCGCCGGACTTAAGGGTGAACTGCACCTTCGCCCCGATGACCGGATGCTGTCCGTTGGCGACGCGAACCCGTAGGGGCTGAGGTAGAGACTGGCCAGGCATGGCTTCCTGACCATCGCCAGAGACGTAGAGCAGGCTGGTGAGTTCGGTGACCGGCGGGAAGAGCCTGCGGCAGTCGGTGATGCTGGTAAAAGCCGCACCGTCCCAGGTCAGTACGGCCAGCGGGCAGTAGTGGTGCTGGATGCCGTGGGGAGGCTGAAGGAGTGGATTGTTGCTCTCGTCCTGGGGCCATTCGATCTGACCCGATTGAGCATCGGCATTCGCGGTTCGAGCGGGGATCAGCCAGTAGTCGCCCGTGCGATAGGTCCCGCCAGCCTCGAACCAGACCTGAATGCCCTGTTCAAGGTCGATCCACTTTCCCTCTTCCACCGTCAGCACAGCATTTTTAGGCTCGGGAGCACTGCCTTTGTTGTGGTCCCAGCGCCGAATCTTGGGGTTACCCTGGAAGTCGGCGAAGCTGAGGGTGCCGGTCGCGGAGCCAGCTTTGACGGTGATGGTCTGCCCCTCGACACTCTCCACCTGGACCAGCGTCCCCGGCAGCCCCCACAGTTCGCGTAGCTCGTCGGTAAGTTCCACCCAGTCGCCGGCGCTAAAGCCCAGCACCGCATCGCGCCCGGGGCTCTCGACAATCAGCCTGGCGGAATTGCTGCTATCCTGACCGATCCAGCGGGTCACCACCGAGCCGTTCTCACGCGACCATTTGAAGGTGGCGGTATTAGCGTCCCCGCCCTGATGAATCTCCACCCGATAGAGCTGGTTTTCCAGTCCGCGATAGCCGGCGCTCTCGGGTACCACGCAAGGGTCCGGCGGTGTGGCTACCTGTTTCGTCTGGGCTTTGAGCTGCCCTGTGCTCTTGGGTAGGTTTAGGGGTGAGAGGCAGGTGGTTGTTCCGTCCGCATTGTCAGCTTTCAGGAGCTTGACCTGCCAGACGGTCTGGGTGCGGGTGGCGGTATCTGGACCGCCTAAAGCCTTCTCACGGATGGAGGGATCTTCGAGAGCGGTCAGGTGCCGCTGCCACACGTCCAGGTAAGCCTGAAACACCCGGGCATTGTCGGCCTCGGGCAGGTCGAAGTGAATCTCACCCTTGCCGATGGCCTTCTTGAGCAAGGACCCGAAGCCCAACACCCCCCCCGTGACCTCGAGGCCGGGAAGATAAGGCTGCCTGGAAAGGGCCACGATCCGCTCGTTTTCAGCTACCACCCCCTCCACGTAATAGCGCCCGGCGCTCACGTGGAGGTCGCCCGGCCCCAGCGTAGGGGGGTTCTGATTGCCCTCGAGCGTCTGCTCCTCGGGGTTCAGGGCGTTGACGTCCGCGACGAGGTGAAAGCCCGGGTAGTGCAGCGGCCCTCCGCACCCCCCAATCAGGTCAGCAGCCTCGGTCTCGATGCGCCGCAGGGTGATGTCGGCCTGCTCGTTCCAGTCGGCGTCCACCTGCACCCGGCCCTGTTGCATGCGGACGCTGCTGTAGTGCTTCTCCTTCTTGAAGGTGAACCGCGTGAAATCGCCTTTCATATCTGCTCCTCCTTATTAATCCTCCTTATTAAGTGACGTAGAACGGACCCGCCTCGAGGCCAAAACGCAGACACTCTTCCAAAACCACCCGCAGGTTGGCCTCGCGCTGGGGCTGTTTGAGGAAACCAAAAGCCCCCATTTCTGAGCCGTCCTCAGCCCCCTCCGCGATCTGCCTGGGACAATACCGGCTCAACTGGCCATACGCCGGGTGTCCGTAGCGGGTCGAAGTGAAGCCGGGCAGCAACCAGGACACCACGTCGGCCCGGATCTTGTCCTGTCGGGCTTTCTTCTGGCCTTCGGTCAGTATCTGGAAGTCTGGGGATTTCTCGAGCTGATCGATTTGGTTGGCAATCTCGAGGTCCGGCTGGCAGCGGTAGCGGCGCGGGGTGCGCGATCCTGGGGGCACAAAGGAAAAGCGCACACAGCCGGTCTGCCGCCGGGTGACCGTGACCAGGCCCTTGAAGATGGTGTTGCTGACCTCGAGGGTCTTGGTCTGGGTAGTGCCCAGGATCGAGCCGGCCTCAAGCTGCACCTTGCTCCCGAGTGCCACGATGGCTTCGAAGGGGCCTTTGAGCGGGTCCACGAGGTCCACGATGCTTTCTGAAACACGCAGCTCTGGCACCGTGTCGGCCAGCTTGAGCGGGCCACTGATGCAGCGCTCCAGGATAACCTGGAGCCTGGCGTTGCGGTCTACCCCCAGACCTCCAGCGCCGGGCAGCAAGGTGCAGTGGGACAGGGTGAGCCCGCCCAGATTGCCCGCCAGGACGTTCAGTTTGCCCTCAATCAGGAAGCCGTTGATCAGCAATTGGCCAGGGTTAGGGCTGTTACCAGAGGCCGTACCGACCACCGAGATGTTGCCCCATAGGTGCGGGCGCACGCCTTCGGGCACGAACTGGCCAGGAGTGCGCCGGGGAACCCCGGTGCTGGGGTCTACCGCTACCGGCCAGTCCGCCGCGATCAACATAAGCCGGCTCCCCTCCGCGATCTCAATCTTCCGTGGGTCCGTCAAGTCTTCTTTATAGGTCGCGCTGTCCATGACGACGATGATACCTGGCTTGCCAGGATTGGCCGCACTCCAGGTGTTCCAGGCCTGGATTGCGTCGCCCAGTGTGGTGAAGATATCCTCGGTGGCCACTTTTGGCTTTTGCTGGCTCACCCCCACCTGCCAGATGTCGGGCCTGGTCCAGTCCTCGATGGCTGGGGCCTGGCGGTTGTAGGGACCGCCGCCCAAGTCGCCGCTGAACCCGTAGGCATAGCTCACTCGATCGATCTTTTCGGTAATGCCTTGGAGCGTACAAAGACGTCCCAGTGCCGGGTCTACCGCGACCTTCGTCGTTTTGGCAGAAGCGAAGGGTGTGCTGGCCGGGGGCGTCCAGCCCGACTTGTCCCAGCCCTCGAGGTTGCAAATGACAATCTCCTCCGGAGGCAGCGGACGGTCCTGGTCTTTCAGGTAGACTTCGAGCACCGGAGATTCGCCAAAGTAGGTGCTCACCGGGGTCTTACCTTCGCCCAGAGCCTTGCGGCGGGCCACTAACTCGTCGTACAGGGGCCTGCGGCGCAGGGGGCCGGGGACGTTGACCTCCTCGGCCAGGTGGGTGATCTCCTCCTCAGTCTGGGGCAGGTTGAAAAGAGGGGTGTCCAGGCCCAGGGGGCTAAAGGTGTAGCGCCCGTCGGGCGGGTCAGCCACAGGCCGGGGGGTGCTCCGTACGATGGGATAAGCCTGCAGGCGCCAGAGAAAGAGGCCCACGTTGGGGATATTGTATTTACCGCGTCCGCTGGCGATGCGACGGACCTCGGCGCTGTAAGGGACCTGTTCGAAAGGACCGGAGACAAGTTCGAGGCGATTTGCATCCTTGAGGCTCACCCAGCCTGGAGCCTCCGGCCGCACGTGGTTAAGGTGCTGGGTGGTGGCGAGAAGCTGGAAGAACTCCACTGCGTGGGCAACCCACTCGGTCGTGTCTCGCGCAAGTTGCTCCAGCACGGGGAGGGTGCCCTTGCGCCGCCGGTAAGCCAGGGTGTTGGCCACATAGGCCCGCAGGCTCACCCCTGCGGAGGGTACCGGGTGCAACGGGCGCACCCCCAACAGGTCACCGAGGTAGGGCACCAGCCATTCCTCACAGGTCTCGATGAACCAGTTGTCGTAGGTCTGGCCGATGTGGTCTTCGAGCAGATTAATCTGCTTGGCGATCACCGCAAGCAAGGCCTTGAGGGGCTCGCCCTGCCCGGCATCCTTGATCCGGTAGATGGCCGGCAGGAGCTCGTAAAGGCGGTCCGCGCGGGTCATGGCTTCACCTCACTCAGTTCGATGCCGTTCGGGTTGATGGTCAAAAGCTCTGCCGGTAGGACCCTGCTCCCGTCCCATCGGGCGATCTCCACCTTGAGCCGCAGGTCAGGCGGGAGCGACATGGGCTGCCCGGCGAAGTACAGGAAATCCAGATCTACTGCGACCACGCCTGCCACCCGCTGCATCACCGCAATCACCTCGCTGCCGGTGACGGGCTGGCCGAACGAACGCGCTTCAAAGGAGAAGGTTTCCAGGAGGGCCTGACGCATCGCCGCAAGCACTTTCTCGGGCAAGTACTCTGGGTGGATGCGCACCTTGGCCGCTACGTTGAACTGGCGCGGCGTGTAGGACTCGACGACGAAGGGCTGGTGCTCGTCGCTCTGGGCGGCGATAGACGCCGTGAGATTTTTGTACAGCTCAGAGGTGGGTTCCACCCTGCCCCCGTCCGCCGCAGCCACAGTGAGATGCACCAGCCGTGTCTCACCCCGTCGCAACTCGACCGCCTGGGCTTTTCCAATGCCCGAGAAAGCCAGGGCAAAGTCCTCGTAGTCCTTAAGCGAGACGATGCGATCGAGGGTGAGCACCGTGCGAGGGGCATTGCGCCTTGCCTGGTCGCGGGTCTCAGGGTCGGCGGCCCCGGTGGGAGCTAGCGGGTTGGTCACGCCCTTGACCCCCAGGGGTCTGGTCATCAGCAGGCTGATCTGATTAGCTTTGACCAGCCCCGCAAGTCCGGTACCCACGCGGTACGTGGCGACCACGTTCTCCACACCGGTGGGGAGCCGCGCCCCCATCACGCCATCGCCGAACTGGACGCTCACCGTGCCATCGTCAGCCAGACGAGCAATGTAGGTAGGGTCTTTTGGCCCTCGAGCGTAAAGCGATGGCGCCTCCTCCCAGCGGATGTCGTTGACGCGGACCTCGAGCGTGCTCTCGCGGCCGGTGGATGTGGGGGCCGAGATGTAGGTCAGGGGCTTTTGCTTGAGCACGAAACGCTGGAAAGGTTGCCCGGCCTGGCCCGAACCCAGCACCTCACGCTTGGTCTCGCCGTGGGTGGCCCTGGCAATGTTGGCGTAGATGCGCACCGTCGCCCGGTCGTAGAGGTAGGCCAGGGCCTCGGTGAACTCAAGTACGGTGCGGGCTTTTCCCTCGGCGGCAGGAGTCTCCTTGAGAACTGCCACTTCACTCACGACGGGATCGTCTTCGGCGGCAGACACCAGCGCAAAGGCAGATGGCTCTGCTGCCACAAGGCCCTCGAATCCCTCCGCATCTTGAAGATGCCAAGAAACCTTACTCCCATCGCCTCCGGAAGGCTCAGGCCACGGCATGGAGTGGAACCCGGGTATCCCCACGATGTCCGGCTCAAGCGTTGCTTTGATGTGCGGTCCCAACCCCTTAGCAAGCGGCCCGAGCACTGGTTTTGCGAGTGACCCGAACGGCCGTGTAGAGGGCAACCCGAGTCCCCGCCTGATGGCCTGCCACGGGACAAAGATGGGCGGCACCCGCTTGATGGGTAACCTCCACACACAGGTGGGGGGTTCCAGCACCCGCAAGGTCTCGCCAGGCGAGAGAGGCCTTTCGGTCCCGCCATCGGCAGAGCGCAGCTTCAAGTTGGCCGCCTTCACCATGACCCTGATCAGCTTGCCACTCACGATCAGGGTCTGGCCCTTTTGCAAGCCTTCGACCAACCGATCCAGCACGATCCGGTTTCCCGCGATCCGGTTTCCCGCGAGCGGGGTGAGGGTGCCCTTCCCCAGACTCACCGTCACCTCGGGCGCCACCCGGAAGTCCTTCAGCAAGGGCGTCTCGGCCAGCGGCAGTTCCTCGCTCTGCACGAGAAGGCTGGTCTGACGCACCTGAGCCAAGGTGTCCTGTTCCACACCCTTATCCAGCGTGAGCTGTGTGACGTTGCTGCTCAGAGTAAAGCCGGTGGCCACCACCTCGTACACTTTCGTCACCTTAGCCAGGATGGGGGAGGTCAAGTCTGGGCGCTCCACCACCACCCAGCTTTGTGCCGTTATCGAGGGATAACGGCTGTCCAGGTTGAGCGTCTTCTCGGCATCCCCCGTGGGTGCGGTGTATGGCCAGTCTTTGTGCTGGGTTTTGTCGTAGGTAGTACCCAGGTAGTTCTCCTTCACCTCCTTGCTCATGGCCAGCCAGTCCGGAGCGTTGTGCCCAAAGAGGGCGGCTTTTTGGCGGAAGGTGTGCACTTCCGTGGCTGCCTCGGTCAGCTTTTCAACCCACGTTACCCGTGTGGTTCCAGACTTCGCATCCACCTCTACATGGTCGACACGGCGAAACTCCCGCGTTTCAGTTTCACCCGTACTCCCGATAAAGAGTAGTCCGTCGCCCACCTTAAGGTTGCTGTTCACCCCCTGAATATATGCCGCGGTGTCGTCTTTGGCCGGGTAGTGCAACTGGGTCTGCTGCGGCTTGAGGATGTTCCATTCCGTACGAGCTTCGATCTTTTCAATAGTCTCGAAGGTCTGAGGCTGCTCGCCCGGGCCTGGCAGGCTTTGCACCTTGACGCCCTTCTCGATGGTCACCCGCCTGGGCGAGACTGGGGCGGTCTCCAGTTCGAAGGCGAGATAGGTGCTGGCCGCCATCCCGGGCGAGAGCTCGTATCCGACGCTGCGGGCCAGTTCCAGGATCGAACGGCGTTCGGTGGCGGTACGCAGATAACCTTCGTTAGCAATGCGCTCCTGGTAGAAGGTCAGCACGTCGAGCATGGTGGCTGCAGCGTCTACCAGGGCGATGGCGGGGTCGTCGGATTCGCGGGTGGTGAGCCTATCCAGCGCGCGCCGGCGCGAGAGCCCAGCCAGCATCGTCTCCTTGAAGGTGGTATGGGTGCCGATACGGTAGGCGATGGTCGAGAGCCCAGGTGGGTTCTCGAGCGAGGCCGGTGTCAACGGCTGGATGCCTTGGCAACACCCACAGGTATCGAGAATGGTCTCCTCGCTCATAAGCCTCCTCGCATCACCAGTTCAAGCCGCCCGTTCTCGGGGAAGTTGGGGTCATTGTCCAGGCGCACGACCTCCAGCCGTCCCGTGCGCAGCACACCGTCCTCGATCTCCTGGTTGGGGGCCTTGCCCAGACGCTGGAAACGCTCGACCTCCACCGACTGCACCCCCGGGACCTGCATGGCGGTGGCATAGATTTGGCTCAGATAGACAGGCGTGCCGAAGGTGAAATTGTCCGGGTGGAAGAAACCCCGCCCGGTGGTCAGATCGCGATTACTGAGGGCTTCCAGAAGAGCTTTCTTCACCTCGCTCTTGTAGTAGCCGGGCCTGACACAGACTACAAGCTTCAGGTCTAACGGCACGAAGAGGGGTCCGTTTACTTCCAGGTCGTGACCGGCTAGGCGATATCGCTCCAGAAAATCCCGAATCTCACGCTCGAAATCAGCATCCACCGCCCGCCCGCCCTGGCGGTCGATGGTGATGAAGACGGTGTACCAGCTTCCGGTCCAGCGGATCGTCGCGGCTGCTTTCTGCACCTGCGGGTGGCGCTCGGTGACCTCGGCGTAGTCGGCGGCGGTGACCGCCCGCTCCTGGCGGCGGAAGGCCTGGGGGGCGTAAAGCCGCACCTGATCCAGGCCCTCCGGATCGGTGCCGCCCTGCGCCGGCATGGGGTTGCGCACCTTAAGGATATCCCTGGGGTCCACCACGCCGGGGGGAGGGGGCGATTTGAGGACGACATTGACGATGGACTCCCGGCCCACGTTGCCGGCTCGCCCGTTGCCCACGCGATAAATGGCCTGGGGCTGGAAGCCGGTCTCGGGCTGGGCCCCCAGTACATCGTCGCCAAAGCGCAGCCGGGTGCGCCCGTCATCCTCCACTTCGGCCACAAACTCGCGCGCAAAGCGATCTGAACCCAACAGGTCGCGCTGGGGCAGCCAGGGCCGATCCTCGCTGCCCGGCTCAACGAGCCGGATGGCAGGCTGCACGTGGCGCATCTCCCACCGCATGGCAGCGCTGGCCGGAGCCTCAGGGTCCACGACCAGCATGCCGCCGGGCCGTTTGCGGCTCCTCACCCGGCCCTGCTGGGTCAAGGGGCCGTGCGAGAGAGACGGGCGGTAGCGCTGGGGGGACGTATCCGCATCGAGCGCCGGCAGGGTTTCCTCCACGGTCCGACCGTGGTCGGCCAGCACCACGTTGCCGCGGGCCACGCTGAGGTCGCTTCGGGCCTGGCCCTCGATCACCGCCGAGAGGCAGAGCGGGAAGGGCAAGGCGTCCTGCGGGTCCCAGCGGACCTCCACATAGGCCTGGCCGGTCAGAGGGTCGGTGAGCAGACCTGCGGGGGTGCGCCTGCCATCGGCAGCCTGGGTGGCCTCCGGATTCACGTAGGTGAGCCGCACCGCGTGCCGGTGCAAGGGGTTCGCATCGGCCTCGGTGCCGGTCTGGGGATCGGTTTTCTCCTCAAAGATCAGCATGTCCCCCCGCCTAAGCCGCAGGCGATTGGCCGGGTCGTCTTTCAGGAAAGCCTGGGTCGCGCCCTTGGGCAGGCAGCACTCCTCATCGCCCCAGGTGTAGAACTTTATTTCGTTGTGGGCTGCATACAGGGTCATGTCCTGGATGGTCTCGAAGGCGACCGCTCCCTCGCGCAAGGCTGCATCGACGCGATCCTGGGGCAGCGGACCGGGCGGGGCGCTGGTGCAGGTGAGGAGCAGGGTACCGGGCTGCCGCTCGGACGAGCCGGGAAGAACATAGCCGTCCGCAGCTTGCTTGACCTCGAAGGCCACCCAGACCCGGGCGTTGCAGCCATCGTGCATGGGGTAATTCAACAGCCGGGCATGACGGCGAACGGAGGTCCGGTGGTGGGCGGTGCCGAGGTAGGCTTCGGTGGCGACGGCGTCCTGGTAGTAGCTCAGGTGGTCGCCCACGTAGGCCAGCAGCTCGACGAGGGCCACCTGCAGGTCCGCCGGGTTGCGCTCCTTCCACTCCGGCATGATCACACTCAGCCGGTCGAGCATCAGGCGGCGGAAGCTCTCGTAATCCTTGGCCAGGTAATCTATCTTGGGCTCCTCCAGCTTCTGCGGCGGGCAGACCGTTTCCTGCTTACAGTCAAAGTCGCTGGGGCATTCGACTTTGAAGGAAAACTCCACCTCGGAGAGTTGCGGATCGAAGCCAGGCGGCGGCGTGGTCACCGAGCTGGACGCGACCAGGCGCAGGGTGTAGGTCGAAAAGTCGCCAGTAGAACTGGTGCGCACCACCAGCGCCCGAGCCTTGTCCTCTAAGCCCGCGAAGAATCCCCGCTCAGCGGAGGTCACCAGGTTGTTGGGCGCCTTGCCAGCATCCTCCGGTTTCGTGGAGAACTCCGAGGCCGGAAAAGCCCATTCCACCTCAACTGGTCTGACCCGCACCCCTCCCTCGAGATGCACGTTCTCGCGCCGCAACGCGGGGAGGTCCTTGAAGCAGTGGACGAACAGGGTCCGCTGGCGGGGGCTGCCGGGAGGAGCTTCCTGGTCAAGGACCTCCAGATAGTCGATCCCGTTGAGGGTGGAGTGGTCGCGCACGAGCCGCGCGCGTTGCTGGTTGTGACAGCGATACTGAGTGCCCATACTAGACCTCCCGGCTGAACCGCGCCACCCGACGTTCCTGGGTGCGACGGATGCTGTACTGCACGGTGATCTCAAGGGTCGCTTCGCGGCTCTCCACCTGTACCGCCTCGACCATAATCAATTCGCCCAGCCACTGCTGCAAGGCCCCCTGCACCGTGAGCTGGGTGGCCGCCGCCAGCGCATCGTCGTTCGGGGCAAACACCAGTTGCAGCAGACCGCTGCCAAAGGTCGGGCGGTTGACCCGTTCCCCGGGCGAGGTGAAGAGCACCTGCTCGATCAGGTCGCGGATGTGCTCATCCTCGCCCGTCTCGGCGGTGCGTCCCCGACTATCGAAGTGGAAAGGATAATCAACTTGCATCACTGCCCCCTGACTCGCATCTGTGTCGTCACGATGTTCACCGGCGTGCCGTTAGGCACGCAGATCGCCTGGCTGTCCTGTAATAACACTGGGACTCCGTCCACCCGGACGCGCACCGCAGCCGTGACCCATTGGGCCGTCGTACAGGGCATGGGGCCGGCCGGCGTGGTGAAGGGGCAAGCGGCTATGGTATGGGGGGCAGCCTGGGTCACCACCGGTTGCCCTCCCACCCTGACCCGCGGATTGGGCGCGGTCGCCTGAGCCTGCCCGCCGTGGGCGCACAGGATCGTGGCGCCTTGATGCAGCAGAAATCCCGGCATCAGGTCACCTCCAGGGCTCCGTTATTGACCGAGACCTGCGGACCGGTCAGCTTGATCGTGGCCCCCATGCCGTTATCGATCTCGATCCCCGTGGCGCTGAGCTTGATCTTTTGCCCGGTCGAGGTCTCGATGGTAATCCCGCCGATGCCCGGGGTGTCGTCGATCAGGATGGTGTTGCCGCCCTCGGTCTTGAGCATGACTTTTTTCGAGGGGGGCGGCGGGGCTAGCAGGGTGGGAGGCATCTCGGCGGCAGAGCCCCACCAGCAGCCAGACCAGATAGGGTAGTCGGGGTCGCCGTGCTCGAACTCGATCCACACCCCGGCGCCCACCTTGGGCACCGCGAAGAAGCCCATCCCTGTCCCGCCAAAGGGCGCACAGGGCATGGCCCAACCGCTCTCCTGGTCGCCCATCACGTCCGGGACCTTCGCCCGGATCCGGCCGATCATCAGGGGATCCTGGTTGTCGGTCACAATGCCTCGATACTTGCCGAAAAACTGGGTCATGGTCTCACCACCGGTACCAGTGTGCCTGTTCCCTCGCGACTTAAGGTGAATCGCTGCGTGTATCGGGCGGTTTGTCCCCGCTCGATAGTGTGCGTCACCCGACGCACGTAATAGAAACCGTCATAGGAGCGTCCGGCCCCGCGGACCCCCACCAGCCGTCGCGCCCGCAGCACCGATCCGTAGCGGATGGTATCCACCTCGCCCTCGCCGCGAACCGCCTCCGGGGCGGTGGTCACGGTGGAGACGGCCGCCAGGGCAGCCTGGATGGGGCTCTGGTTCGCGCTCTGGCGAAGCTGCACGGTACGGCGCGCCGGCGCCGGACTCGAAGCCAGCGGTGGCATCCGCAACGAGGGTAGCGAGGGGATGGGAATCGCTATCTTGGTGAGGGGCTCGACAAAGGCGCCCTGCGTGCCCACCGGGGCCAGGGCGTCGTTGGAGAAATCGAGCCGCTCGACGTTGGTCGAGGGCCCGAAGTCCACGCTCAGGGCAGGCTGGGGCAGACCCAGGCGATTCTCCGGCCCGAAGTAGGCCTGGTTCACACCGAAAGTCAGCGGCTCGATGTAGAAGACAAAGCCGTTGCGCCGGGCTAGGCGCTGGAGGAAGCGCAGGTCAGTCTCCTGCTGCCGGGGAACACGCTCAAGCATGATGGGTACGTCGGTGGTGGGCGTGGCGACCGGCACCAGCCCGTACTGGCCGTAGGCAGCCAGAATCCGGGTCATAATGACAAAATCGGGCTGGTTGGGATACGACTCGTTTTTTTCCTCCAGGTCCAGCATCACACTCACGTCGCGCCCGATCACGGTGAGCGTGGTGCGCCCGGGTTCATTACTGGGCTGGAGCTGGTAGTGGGTGATGACGCCATCCATCAGCACCTCCGGCACCACCCCCAGCACGACCCCGATCACCACCCGGCCGAAGGGCTGAAGCGCCCCGCTATTGATGAGGCTGTACTCCGGGCTCTTGTCTTTGCCCAGGGTGAAGGTGAGGGAAAATCCCTCCGCGCTATCCACGTCCTGGGTCACCTCGACCCGCGAGAGGGCCTGGAGCACCTCGTAGGGCGCAGGCAAGGGCGCGGTCGGGCCCATCCACAGCACCAGACGAATTCCCAACAAGCCTTCCAGCATACCTCCCTCCTACAGTTGAGGTTGGGCGATGATGATGCGCCGCCCGACTTCCTCCAGCTCCTCCGGGCGCAAAACCAAATTCGCGTCACAGACCCGCCAGAATTGGGTGGGATCGCCCAAGTAGCGCGCGGTGAGGCTATCCAACCGCTCGCCCTGAACCACCGCGTGCTCTAGCAGCACGGTCTGGCCCGCCGGGCTTGGGATAAAGCGCCGCCGCTTATAGGCCACCACCCGGGTGACGCCGTCCGCATCTGTGTAGGTCAGCGTGGCGGTCTCCAGGTTGGCGTAGCGGCTGGTGGGATCGAACATGGTCAACCTCCTATCGTCGCAGGCAGCGCGGCCAGGTTGCTCACGCCGCCGATCGTGGCCATGACTTCCTTCGCCACCTGGTGGGCCATGAAGAGCGCCCCGCCCACGCTCAGGAGCCCCAGGTCTTGATAGCTCAGCACGCGCAACTCCAACTCCACCTTGGCCTGGATGGGGTTCAGACGAGGGTCGAAGGCCTCCTCTCTGATACTGAAGCTGGTGAGCCGCACCGGCAGCACCCGCTTGGCCCCCCAGACGAAGAGGGTCAGCGGCGCTTCCGCCGGGATCACCTCGATGACCCCGGCGCGGGCCAGCACTTCGTTGGCGACGACCAGGGCCGACTTGGGATAGAGGAGCATCTCTAAGGAGGCCAGGGTGGGGTTTAGTCCCATTGAGGTGGCGATAGGGTCGGCCTTTTCGAGCTGGTCGGCGGCGTCAATCTCTACCGTCAGGCGTATCGTCTCCTCCGGAGGTCCCGCTAGCCGCAGGGCCTCGCCGGGATGCGCTTGCTCCCCCGCCGCACGGGCCCGGAGGGTGCGGGTCAGGGTCTCCGGGTTGTATTGGAACACCACCACGCTCGCCAGCGGATTGAAGGGGTCCACGCCAACGAGGGCGCCTTTGAGCAGTTTGGGGGAGTTGGGGAAGGTGGTCATGGGTTATATCCTTTCTTGAGATTGCTCTCTCATACAGTCATTCTTCCCAAGGACTAGCTGCCATTTCTGCTGAAGAGGATTGCAAGTAGTCATCAAAAAGGGGACTTAAAGCAGAAATGAATTTATCTGATATCCAAGCTGCTACTTTCTCTATTGGCAAGAATATTGATGCCGCTATTGCCCCACCCACGCAGATTACGCCTATCACTACAGCCAGTGGCCCTGTGGCAGCGGAGGCTCCTGCCAATGCCACGCACAACGCTTGAACCCCCCTAGCTACGATAAAGCCAACAATAGCTCCTATCACTAGGGTAAGCAATCGCCTCATTATTCGCACATGGTTGCCATTCTCCTTAAACGCCTCTGTCACTCCAAATATCAGTCCAATACTTGACAATACCCAGCCAAGACGAGAAGCTATTCTTAGTCTCGAAGGGGTCAGCCAAGTTCTTATCTGTGAGCTCTTTTCAACAATCTTTTTCAAAGCATTAATTCGGGAGCCAGTCTTACTTTCATACTTGCGTAGAAGTTCATCAAAACCAGGACCATGAGGTTCGAGCACTTCTGACCATTGGCGCACTAAAGGCGTTGCTTTTTTACGTACATTCATTCGGATCTCATTCCGCTTTCGGTGGGCGTCTCTCGCTAACCGTTCCAAATCTACCTCTCTCTCGTCGACCTGGGAAAGTCCTATACCATTTCTTTCCTGGAGTTTTCTTAAAGCATCGACATATTGATCGCGCGTTTGAGCCATGGAATTGAGAGTTGTAGAAATTTGGCCTGCTTCACCAGTTATGACACCTACTTCTCCGGCGACTCTCCCTCCCTCTTCCCTTCTTGCTTCTTGCCTTTGAACTTTCAGGCCAATGCTCCCGTGCCTGTGACCTCGCGCTAAGATAGCCTGCTGTTCCTGTCGTACAATCATGCGTGCCAACACATCTGCCTCTCGCTCCCAAGAGTCGTCTAATTGACCAACAGAGAACTCATACCGCGACTTACCACCTGTCTGCTGGATCACATGTGTCAACTCGTGTGCAATGAGTTGTCTCCCAGACGTCGTCTGGGGTGCATATTGGCCATGGCCGAACACCACATCCCGTCCCACCGTGTAGGCGTTGGCGTTCACGTCCCGCGCCGATTGCTCGGCAGCCGCGCCGCAATGCACGCGCACGTGACTGAAGTCATAACCAAAGCGCGACTCGAAGAACGCGCGGGTGGCCGAGTCCAGCGGCCGGCCGGGCGAGCGCAGGACTTCGTGCACGATGGGCGGAACGCTCTCCTCAGCTTCTTCGATAGAACGCGATCCGGCAGGAGCTTTCTTTGCGTCCAGTTCTTCCGTCACCTGCCGCTCAACCAGCGGGGTGATTTGCGCCGCCAGCGGTTTTCTCTGCATCCTCTCTTCTTCGGCGCATTTCGGGCAGAGGCCCTGGCCGCTGGCACAGGCCGCACATTTGCGTTGCAGGGTCGCGGCCTCGCCTTCGCCCTGCCGCCCTTGCTCCCACTCTCGTACTCTCGAAATCGGCGGCTCCGGCATGCGCATCACCGCCTCCGCCACCCGGTCCGCCTCCTGTTCGTATGGATCGCCCGGCTGGCTGATGGCCAGTTTGGCCTGCACACGCATCGGGCAGGTGTGACAGGCCCCGCCGGTGGGGCAGGCGCTGGGGAAGGCCGGGCAGGTGGCGGCCATCTGCTGGACGGCCTGGTTGCCCAGGGTCTGCTGCATGCCCAGGATCTTGGCCGCCATGCCTTCCGCATGTGAAGGGGACCGTACCGCCTCGTGCCTCGTAGGCGCGAAAGCCCGATCGCCCAGCCTGGTCACTCGTTGGGTTTCCACTGCGCTTCGCATTTCTTTTACCCTCCGCAAAGATTTACCGTACCCTGCTAATCGCCCGATAAATGGCCTGCGCTAACGCCTCGGCCATCTGCGCGTCGCTGGCGTGCATCGGCACGCTCATGTCCGGCACCACGACTTCTGGCGCCTCGCTGCTGCCCAATCCCGGAGGCAGCCCTTGCTCCGCCAGCAAACGCTGCAGGGCAGCTTCGGTCAGCGCTCCGAAACGGAGTGGGTTGGCCGGCGGATTCGCCACGCCGTTCACCACCACCTGCCCGATGTCAATCGAAATCTCGCTCATCGCCGCACCCTCGCATAGTAAGGACCGAACTCGGATTCCAGCATCAGCTTGTCGATCTTGGCGTACTCCCGGCGGGCGGCGCGCATGATGTGCACCATGCCGATGGGCGTCCCCTCACTTGCCGCCAGGAAGGCCGCATTCAGCGCAATGTTTTTGATGTTGCCGCCTGCGATTTCCAGCCGAGCCAGGTAGGGGTAGTCCACTCCATCCACCGGAGCAGAGGCTGGAAAGGCCTTCTGCCAGATCCGCAGGCGCTGGGCCGCGTCTGGGAAGGAAAAATCCACCAGGTAGCGCAAACGGCGGAGGAAGGCCTGGTCCAGGAGCGATTTCATGTTCGTGGCCAGGATGGCCAACCCACGGTAATCCTCCATCCGCTGCAAGAGGTAGTTGATCTCGATGTTGGCATAGCGGTCGTGGCTGTCTTTGACCTCGGAGCGCTTGCCGAAGAGGGCGTCGGCTTCATCAAAGAACAGGATCGCACCGCTCTGCTCGGCCGCATCGAAGACCTTGCGCAGGTTCTTCTCGGTCTCGCCGATATACTTGCTCACCACGCCGGAGAGATCGATTCGGTAGAGGTCCAGTTGGAGGTGGTTGGCCAGGATCTCGGCCGCCATGGTCTTGCCCGTCCCGCTGGGGCCGGAAAAAAGAGCGCTGATGCCTCTCCCACGGCTGAGCTTGGCGCCAAAGCCCCACGTCTCGTACACCTTCGCCCGATACGCCACCTGCGCGGCGATCTCTTGCAACTGCTGCAAGACATCCTCTGGCAGCACGATGTCCTCCCAGGCGTAGCGGGGCGTCAGCCGCTGGGCCAGGCCTTCCATGGATTGAGCCGCCAGCGTCCGGCAGGCTGTCCAGAGGTCATCAGGGGTCAAGCGCGGCGCCTCCGGGTCCCGCAGCCGGGCAAGACCCCACGCCGCTTTGACCGCCTGATGGATCGCTTCAGGCCCGAGGTCGAACTGCTGGACAAGGGTATCCAGGAACGTCTCAGGGCTGCCGTTCGGGGCGAACATCTCGCCAGAGACGGCCGATCGCCACAGTGCCCGCTGTGCAGCCGCGTCGGCCTTGGGGACCGGCACCACAATCATCCTCCTTTCGGAGGACCAGGCATCTCGGCTTTCCACGAACAGAACGGCCCGCAGGTCTTCGATGAGTTCACCGGCAGCGGCCATATCCGCCCGGTTGCCGGGATCGAGGACCGCAAGATCCAGGTAGTAAGCCGCCGACAACAGCATGGCCTCACGTTCCAGGAGGCGGTACAGCTCTTTCCCTTCCCGACACGCAGCCGGCAAGCGGGTAAATTCCAACCGGTACAGTCCGAGCCCCAGGCGATCGCAGACCGCACGAGCCACCTCCCGTTGCCCCACCCCCGGAGACCCGACCAGGTTGATGGCTAGCGCCCACCCGTGACCGTTCCAGGATTGGAACAGGCGCTCCAGGCGTCCCACAACCTCTTCCTGCGCCGGAGACAGCAAAGGGGGAGGCTCGACCGGCTTCAGCACGTGCGCCACCTGTTCATCCAGGCGGTTCAGCCCCAGCAGGTAATCGGCAATCCGCCGATTCAGGCGCAGGGGTTCGGTGCTACGGGCAGCGGCGCCTGCGGGCTCAAACGCGATGAGCCCGAAGCGGCGCAGCGGCGCCTCCGGCAAGAAGCTGTCCCAGGCGTGTCCGGCGAACAAGGTCGAAGCCAGATAGGGGGTGGGATACTTGCGGGTCGCGTCGTCCTGCACGTAGGCGTAGAGGCGCTCGAAGGCCGGATCCAGCTCGGGCGCCAGGCAGAGCAGCAGCACATCGCGCTCATAGGGACTGAGACCAAACAACCGTGCCAGGATCGCAAGCACGGGGGGGCCAGCAGCGCCCGCCGCCGCCGAAGCGCGTGACTCGAGCCCCTTCTGCAGGGCTTCCAGCTCGTGGGTGATGCGGACAGCCTCCGGATCCTCGTGATAGAAGCGCTCTTCGGCGCGCCGATCCTCGCCGACCAGCAACCCATCAGCCTGGGCCTCGCTGATCACCAACCCCTGGTAGCTTTGCAGTGGGTCATGCTGCCACTGCTTGCGCAGCCACAGCACGCGCCGATGCAGGAGCAGGCGGAGGCGCCGCAGTTCTAAATCAAGGTAGTGCCGGTTGGCGACAGCCCATTGATCCATTGTTGTTGTCAAAACCGTCTCGGTTTTCATGTGACAGTATATTGCGGCCCTGTGTATTTCTTCGTGCCAGGATCGACCGTAAGTCGGCTCTCAGCGCCATCCACGCGGATTCGCATGAGATATGGACCGGCCGGGATATCCCTCAGCTGAAACTGCACAGTCGCACTTGGGAATGACTCAGGCGGTAGCGGCACGGCAGGGATGACATGGTCGCCCAGTAAGAGTACGACCTCCTGGGTCCGGCGCACCGATGGGCTCACCGTTACAGTAATGGTAGCCCCGGAAGAGGCGGTTGCTGCTGGATTGACACTGACGATCCTCGGAATCAGGAGGAAAGCTACAACGTTTGAACGAAAACCGCGATGCGGCGTGGGAGGCTGGCCGAGCATCAGATCGTGAACCACCTGGACCGGATGAATACCGGCCGGCAACGTACTCGGGACTATGACGTCAATTTGATTATCCAGCGGCGTTGCCACCGGAATACTCTGATCTCCCAGTGTGACGCGCGTAAGAGGACCGGCAAGGTTGACACCACTGATTCTGAGCGTTTCCCCTGCCTCGGCGACGGCAGCCTTGAAATCGCCTATCGGCGGGTGACGATATATTTCTGTGATCTGTGGACTCCGGAAGGGCAGCGCGCACACCAATCGCTCTCGTACCGGCAGAGTAGCCTTGCGAGGTTGACGGCTCTCGATCTGGACGACCGAGACCTGATAGGCGACTGACCGGCGAAAATTCGCTTGAGGCAGGGCAGTCCAGATCTTGGAGAAATCTTCAAGGGTCATAGGCTGAAGCGTAATCTTGATCCGCTCGAATTCACCTAAAAGACTCGCGTCCAAAATCAGTTCGCTCGGATTCCCCTCCTTGTGCAAATCCGGGGTGATAATGGCGTGATCGTGCAACACTCGCATCGCATCGCCCAGAATCTGCTGAGCCTCCAGATCCGCATCCTCTGCCGTCTCATTGCTGCCATATGCAGTGAGCAAGTAGTGTAGGTCCAGAGACAGAGGAGGATGGCCATAGGCTGATGGATGCCCATGCCCTGGAATCTCCTGATTCTTCTGATAGCTGTTTTCAGTGACCTGATATAGATAGAAATTCAGCCGCTTCTCAGTAATGCTTGAGACTTTCACGTCCGGTGGAGCAATCGTTACCGGTACCGGACTCTCCATGCGGTCTCGCAAGAGCGACTGGAGCGTCCTGCTCACCCCTGCAATGGCTGTGAAATTGCTCATCGCTTCCCCTCCCTCCACTGTTTCAAGTAATCCTCAAGCGTGAGCCGGGGGCCGGGCGGGGAAGACTGGGCTCTCGGCGTGGACTCCCTGGAAGGCATGATCGCCCGCACTTCGATACGTCCGATGCTCACCCGGATCGTCGGCGCCGACGGTTCTCTTGCCACAGGTTCCATACGGGTTGGAATCTCCGGTGCCACAGAGGGTGTTTCTAGTAGCGGCTCAGCACCCATCGGCGGTGTGCGCGGATACCATGACAGAGGACTCGAGCCGGAACCTCCGTCCTGCGCACTTCCTCTCTGCGCTGATGCAAAAGCCGGGTGTATCGGCCAGTGGGACTCCTGAGCGGGTCGGGGCATCGGTCTCGGCTCAGAGTGCCTGCCCGGCCGGATATGGCTGGCTAAACGGCTGTCCGGTTCGGACCCGGACGTCGGCCCCTCTGGGGAAGAAGGCGCTGCGGCAGACGCTGGTGGCGCAGCAGCCGGCATGACCGACGGTTGCGTGCGGGGCATCGGTCTCGGCTCAGAAAGTCTGCTTGGCCGGGCATGGCCGGAGGAGCTTCCCGGCTCGGACCCGGATGCGGGCTCCTCCGGGGAAGAAGGCGCTGCTGCGGACATGGGTGGCGGAGCGGCTGGCATGACCGACGGTTGCGTCAGCGGTCTGGGGATTGGCCCCGACGAAGGAGGAACAGATGTCATCGAGGGTAAAGCCTCCTCTGCACCACCCTGAGCCTCCTGCTCAATCCGACTCTCAGTTACAGAATCGAGTGGGGCTTCCACAAGGCTCTGCGCTTCGCCGAACATGGAGGTGAAGTTCGGCGCGATTGCGGGTTGTGGAGACAACCTGGGCGGCAGCCCCGCGCTCCTTCGAACGAGATTGGTGAGAAAATCGGTCACCGTCTGCTCCCCTCGCGCAGCGCCTCGGCCAGCAGGCTCAGGTAGAGCCGGCGCTTCCTGCGGGTCATGGCCATGATCTCCGCTTCGCTCCAGTGGTAGTAAAACGCCAGGAGATGGACCTCCCGATAGAGCGCCATCCGCTCCGCGGAAAGCTCGCGGAAAAGATAATCGGCGGTGTCAAAGAGGACACTAAACGCTGCCCCGCAGGCCGGACAGGTGAGATCCAACACCATTTCTGCCTGAGGGTCCAAATCCGCCATCGCTTGAGATAGGTTCGCAACCACGGCCTGGGGAAGGGCACTCGTGGAGAGTGTAGTGCCACCATCCACATTCACCTCTTCCACACACCGTTGTAGCACCAGGTTTGCCGCTTCCTTCACGTCGCTCAAGGCCAGCGAGGCCGCTGCCTCCAGGTCGGCGCCGTTAGGCAGGCGAAAGCGCACCCGGTAAGCATTGCCATTCTCTGTCATGGTTTTCTCGTACCATGGCTGCACATGGGAATAAGGAGGCAGCAGCAGATCACTCACCTTAAGATCCAGGTCCAGCTTTTCCCCACATTCAGGTTTTGGACAGCTCAACACACATTCCATGCGCTCCCCCAGGGTCAGACGGCGCAGGTGCAAAAGCAGAGCCTCGCGGTCTCCCACGGCAAGCGCCTGCACCGCCTCCCTCGACACCGGGCTCAACGGTCCGAGGCGTGTCAGGCAGCGGGCCAGCAGGGCCGTGACCCGCAAGGCAGGCAGGAGGGAGCAGGCTTCCTCGGTGAGAAACGCCTCATCCTGTCCGCACAACGCGCGGAGCCAGGCGGTTCGATGCCAGCTCCCATCCAGCATGATCCCGCCGGGCAGAGTCACCTCGACGGTCTCCATCAGCGATCACCCAAGCATCGGCTCGTCTTCAGGAACGAAGTCGGTATCTCGCTCCCACCCCTCGTTCTCCAGCTTGATGGTCTGGATGGCCACCGCGTTCGCGCTGGCGTCAAGGTCGGGCAGGGCCTGGTACTCGGAAACCCAGCAGCGGTAGACCTTGTACGAGAGGACCTTCTGACCGGCTTCGTTGAAGACGTCGATGATAATGTCCTTGCGAAAATCGGCGAGGGAGGACTCGGCGCCAGGCCCGGCGCCAAAATTCCACACCTTGTTCGCCCACTTTTCGAACTCGGTGTCGTGGGTGACGCCCCGCTCCAGGGTAATGGGCTCGTATTTGGTTTGTCCCGGCGACTTGCGTACTGTGCTGGGGTCGCCTCCTTCGCGATGTTCCACGATCTGGGTGGTACGCTTCAGGGCGCTGACCTTGCTGATACCGGCCACGTAATCAGGATTGCCTGCAAACTTCACCCGAAACTTGAAATTCTTGTATGGGTCGAAGCGGTTCGGTCGCGCGACGAGATGTGACATAGGGGTTCCTCCTTATGTTATGTCTGAATCTGTCCGGCCATCTGCTGGATCTTGATGATCACAAACTCGGCCGGCTTCAACGGCGCAAAGCCCACCAGGATGTTGACGATACCCAAGTTGATGTCGTTTTGGGTCGTGGTCTCTTTGTCGCACTTGACGAAATACGCCTCCCGCGGCGTTCGACCCTGGAAGGCCCCCTGGCGGAAGAGGTTATGCATGAACGCCCCGACGTTGAGGCGAATCTGCGCCCACAGCGGTTCGTCGTTGGGCTCGAAGACCACCCACTGCGTGCCACGGTAGAGGCTCTCTTCGATGAACAGGGCCAACCGACGCACGGGGATATATTTCCACTCCGAGGCGAGGCGATCGGCCCCTTCCAAGGTCCGAGCTCCCCACACGACATTGCCGGTGATGGGAAAGGTGCGCAGGCAATTGACCCCCAGCGGGTTCAGTTGGCCGTTCTCGCCGTCAGTGAGTTTCACCGTCAGCCCCTGTACACCTGTCAAAGTCGCTTCCAGTCCAGCAGGCGCCTTCCACACACCGCGTTGTGCGTCGGTGCGCGCATAGACTCCCGCCACGGCGCCGCAGGGCGCAAACTCTTCCAGGCAGTTCTCCCTCAGCGGATCGGCCATCTTGATGCGAGGGAAGTAAAGAATCGCGTTTTCGTCCCGCAGGTTCAGGTTGTCCACGCCCGTGGTCGCGTCGGAGACTGCGTTCCACGTTAAAGGCGGATCCACGATGAGCATGGCCCGCCGCTTCTTGCAATAGGCCAGCGCTTTGCTCCACGTGTCGGAATCCACATCAACAATGCGCGTGAACGGCGGGATGCACAGCAGGTTGAAGAGATCGGCCTTCTCCAGGGCGTAGATGCCGGTCTTGCTCGCTTCGTCTCCCTTATACTCAGTAGTGGTCAACTCAGCACCATCATCACCGCCACTCGACGTAACAGGATTAGCGGTATGGTCCGGACGCGCTTTAGGAACAGTTCCCTGAACGCGAACCAGGGCTGACTCTTGTTCAAGCACCTTGGTAATGAAGCGGCTGGCATTCGCATCTACGGAAATGTTGCGAAACGTCTCAGCCGCTCGGATTTCCTTTGTAACCGGATCCACCTCCTCGATGATCAGGTTGAAAAGATTCGAATCATTGGGGTCCGCCGTATCATAATCTACCGTTGCTTGCAGATATTTCCCCCACTCCCCCTCACTTGACGCTTCAAGAGTTAACGTACCGGCACCCGCAGGCAAACTCAGTGTGGCCTTGCTTGCACCGTTGTGGATGCGCACGATGAGGGCGTCCGTGCCGCCGTTGAGAAAGTACTGCTGCAGGGCGTAACTCATTGTACTGTCAATCCACAAGCCGCCGAAAACACGCTCGAAGTCGGCGAAGCTTTGAATCCGTATTGGCTCGTTTACAGGCCCGCGCAGCGCACGCCCGATGAAGGCCGTGATGGAGGTGGCAACGCCGACGATCGTGCGCACCCCGCTCGGGATCTCTTCGATATATACGCCTGGATAAGTTGGTGTGACTGGCATTGGAACTTCTCCTTTTCAAGTGCTGCTTTCACCTAATGTAATGGCGGTAGCCGACCTATGGCGCTGACCGTTGCCGCCGAGTTCCATGAACTGCGCAGCGTCGGCCAGCGCGAGGTTCGGTTTAACCGCCACGCTCTCCGCCGGCGCAAAGCGCGCCTTGACTGTCTCGTTCCCGTTCTCTTTGACCGGCAAGGGACTGAGATTACGCTTGTAGAACCAGCCGCCGCCCTGTTCGGTCAGGATGCCGGGAATGCCTTCGCCGTGCAGATCGGTCCACTGGTTCTAACTCGCTTAGTTATAAATAGACTTTTAGGCAAAAAGCTACCGCCCTTCCGATATTTTTTTCTTTTAAAAAATAGGGAATAGGGGCAATAACCAACTTTTCTTCTTCCA
>Ga0272448_1000992_pt1 | contig 40067 bp, 24 predicted proteins | sample YNPCB0191_FD_202220 | JGI IMG/M metagenome (GOLD analysis project Ga0272448, IMG submission 202220) | Hot spring sediment microbial communities from Yellowstone National Park, WY, United States - YNP-CB-019-1 | ecosystem: Environmental > Aquatic > Thermal springs > Hot (42-90C) > Sediment...
TCTGCTTTACCAAGATGCCGTTTTATTAGGGTTTGGGGCAGTCTGGCGGCCGCCCATTGGTCCTGCATCCCGGCCAAAAATGAATTTCGGGACAGCCTCTTAGTGTTTCCCCGGTGGCCAGATTGCCCGAATCGAACCGATGTTCTCATCGAACCTAGCCCTGGCCTTCTGCCATCGAACTGGGGGTGGGGGAAACCTATCCAGATCGACGGCGGTCCCGGCCGCTGCGGCGTTCGACCAAGGGAACCGGCAGGTCGGTAGGAGTTCGGCAAGGTTGCAATTCCTCCGCAGCCGATTCTGCCGATGGCGTGGAATGGGCTGGAGTGTCTGAGGGACAGGGCGGCACTGGGACAATGGGAGTTCCTGTACCTCCGCTGATCCATTCTGCCGGGGGTTGGGGATCGGAAGCTCGGCGGCCATAGGGAACGGCGGTTGTTGGACCGGCGGATTGGCCCGGCACAATGGCATGTCCACTCGCCGTTGATGCGCCAGGAGCCAGAAAATCCGTGGCACGGCGACCGATCGGTGGATCGGTGGCCCGTCGGCCAAACCGCAGGCGATCCGTCCATCGGCGTCCCTGGGCGTCCGGCGGGGGATAGATTAAAAAGACGAGTCCCGCTCCCATCAGCCAACCGCCCACGCAAGCGCTCAGCAGGATGGAGATCGGACCTGGTCCTAATGGCCGACTGTCGGTTTCTGGTCCTTCCAGTGGGGTAAGCAAGCTGCTGGATTTCGCCGCCGCCTGAGCCGCCTTGGCTTCTGCTAATGCCTTGGCGGCTCTGTCGAGAATTTCATTCCGTTGGCGAACTTCGTTGACCAGATTGCTATAGTCGGCCCGTAGGCTGGCCAGCCGATCTAAACGCTGTTGAACCTCGGCCAGTTGGTGCTGGAGGTTCTCGGCTCGGGCTTGTTCGACTTTCAGATCCGTTTGGAGGCCCTCGGCGGCTGAGACCAATTCCTTGCGGAGTCGGTCTCTCACCTCCTGCTCGGCGGCCAGAGCGGCCTGGGCTAATGGATGCTCCGGACTCATTTTACCCAACACTTGAGCAGAACGAAGTTGGGCTTCCACCAAACCCTCTTTGAGCCGTCGAAGCGTCGGAAGCGAGTCTAACATTTCATTCGGAGCGGCCGCCAAAGATTGGGGGTCTTTTTGGGCGGTTTGGAGAAGGTGGAGTAACTGCGTTTTGGCAGCCAGTCCCGCTTCCACGCCTCGGAGCGCCTCTTTGATGTGCGTCATCAGAGTCCGGAGGTTGCTATCGCCCCGGCCGGAATCGTTCAGATTGCGGAGTTCGCCCAAGTCGCTTCCTACTTGGCCTTCCATCTGTTGCAAACGTCCGGTGGCCTGCTCCAAAGCGGCCTCGGCCAGCCGAACCTGCTCCTCCAGTTCGGCAATGATGCTTTGGGCTTTGCGGTCGCGGAGTTGCTGACTGTACCGTTGGAGGCTGCGACTGAGAGCAACCACCAAAGCCAGGGCCCGCTCCCGACTCGTTGCCGTAACACTCAGATAGATGACCTCCGTTTTGCCAAACTCTGCACCTTTCGGCGCTGTAACGGTAACCGCCTCTTGCAGGCTGCGGATGTCTTTCTCCGTAGGCCAGGACGGATCCGTTGGCAAGTCCTCCGAAGGACCGGCTTGGCGCAAGGCGTCGGCGACCACCGAAGAATTGCGGGCCAGTTCCAACAGGGTCTCTTGTGCGGTTTTGAGGGCCTCGCCCGAATCGAACCGCCCCAAGCGGGCGCCGCCGGCCGCTTCTTCCCGGACGAGAAACGCCTGGGAAGCCCTCCATTTGGGGGGAACTGCGGCCGCATAAAACCCCCCCAATACCGTCAACACCACGACCGGCCCCCAGGCCAACCGAGGATGCGCCTTCCATGCCCCCCAAAACGCCCGAACATGGGCCGCCCATGGCAAATACGTATTCATCCGCACCCTGCTCCCCAAAAGAAAAATACAGAAAATCCCCTTTTTTCAAGTATAGGTCGCAAATCTTATGAGCTATGTTTTCTTGGGGATCTTTGGCAAAAAGGTCCCGATAGGAATTTTCCGGGTTCTACCGTCTTTTAGCGTTTAGAGATTTTGAGTCGCTAAGCACTAGCTGCCATGACACGTACTCCGCTCAATCTGTCTCGGACGCCGGCCTCGAAAGAGACCACCTTTGAAGAAATCAAACAGCGCATCCATAGTAAACTGGTCGATAAACTCGACCTGTCCCGGGTGGGCGAATTGGAAGGGGAAGTGCTGCGGCGGGAAATCCGCCTGGTGGTGGAGCATCTGTGCGATACAGAAAATACCATGCTCAACCGGGCCGAACGGGAACGCCTGGTCGAAGAGGTCTTGGATGAAACCTTCGGACTGGGACCGTTAGAAGGATTGCTCAAAGACCTCACCATCAGCGATATTCTGATCAACGGTCCGAAAAGCGTCTATGTGGAACGTCGCGGCAAGATGGAAAAGACGAACGTAACGTTCCGAAATAATGAACATCTGTTGCAAATTATTGACCGGATCGTCTCCAAGGTCGGACGACGTGTGGACGAAAGTTGCCCGATGGTCGATGCTCGGATGTTGGATGGTTCCCGGTTCAACGCCATTATTCCGCCCTTGGCGTTGGACGGGCCGTGCGTGTCGATCCGCCGCTTCGGCGCTAATCCCTTGAAGTTGGAAGACCTCCTGCGTCTGAAAGCGTTTACTCCGGAAATGGTGATGCTCCTGGAAGGGGCGATCAAGGCCCGCTTGAACATTATCATTTCCGGCGGCACCGGCTCCGGTAAAACCACCTTGTTGAATACGCTCTCCAGCTTTATTCCGAACGATCAGCGCATTGTTACTATTGAAGACGCCGCAGAATTGCAACTTCAGCAGGAACATGTGGTCCGCTTAGAGACACGTCCGCCTAACATCGAAGGCAAAGGAGCGATTACCGCCACAGATCTGCTGCGGAACGCATTGCGAATGCGACCAGAGCGGATCATCATCGGCGAGTGCCGCGGTGCGGAAGCCCTCGATATGCTCCAGGCCATGAACACCGGCCACGAAGGCTCGATGACCACCTTGCACGCCAACAGTCCGCGCGACGCCTTGGCCCGACTGGAGACCATGATCATGATGGCCGGCTTTGAACTGCCGCTGAAGGCCATGCGGACCCAAATCGCCAGCGCCGTGGATTTGATTGTTCAGGCCAGCCGACTCCAGGGCGGCCCAAGAAAAGTAACTTATATCACCGAAGTCGTTGGTATGGAACAGGATACCATTGTTCTTCAAGATATTTTTCTTTACCAACAAGAGGGGGTCGATGAACACGGTCGGGCCTACGGGAAGTTTATTTCCACCGGCATCCGCCCTACGTTTATGGCCCGTTTGGAGGCCGCCGGCATCCGACTGCCGGCCACCGTTTTCCGCCAACGCATCATGATGGAGGACTAACCGATGAGCATTCCTCCTTTGTGGATTGCTCTAGCCGCCTTTATCGGCGCCGCCGCCCTGGTCGCCGGCCTGGCCCTGAGCTTCCGAAATCCTCAGGCCGCCCGCCTGGAAAGCCGACTGGAAGTCTATGCCAAAACCGCTCCCGCCTGGACCAAAGAACAAAAACCGGGCAGTCTCCTGGCCGAATCCCTCGAAGACTCCCCGGGGTTTTTCGAAACGTTCTTGAACCGATTCGGCAATTTCGTCCTCCTTTTCGAACAAGCCGATGTGGCGATGACCGTACCCCGGCTGGTTCTCATCTCCGGAGGATTGGCGATTCTGGGCGGCCTGCTCGGCCTGATACTGAAGTGGCATGGAGCCATAGTGCCTTTGGGAATTTTCGGCGCCGGCAGCCTCCCCTTGCTATGGATTTTATGGCGACGGAAAAAGCGTTTGAAACAGTTCGGTCAGCAACTTCCTGATGCTATGGAGATGTTAGCCCGGGCGTTGCGGGCTGGTCAAAGCTTGGCCGCTGGCTTCCAAATGATCGCCTCCGAAATGCCCCCGCCCATCGGAAAAGAGTTCGGACGCATCTTCGAAGAACAAAACCTCGGGGTGCCTATGGAAGAGTCCCTCCGTGCCATGACCGAACGAGTGCCCAACCTGGATTTAAAATTCTTCGCCACCGCCGTCATCCTACAGCGTCAAACCGGCGGCGACCTGGCCGAAATCCTCGATAAAATCGGCCGCCTGATCCGAGAGCGATTCCAACTCTGGGGCCAAGTTCAGGCCCTCACAGCCGAAGGGCGATTGTCCGGCGTGGTCCTCATGGCGCTGCCGGTGTTATTGTTTTTGGCGGTCTATCACCTCAATCGAGATTACGTCATGGTCCTGTTCACTGATCCGATGGGCAAAAAAATGCTCGCCGGCGCCATCGGAATGCAAATCCTCGGAGCTTTCGTCATTAAAAAAATCGTCAATATTCAAGTGTGAGGCCCTTTGCCGTGTTTGCCGCTGATCTGCTCTTCTGGGATTTCGAAGAACTTCTGCCGGTGGCAGTTTTCGGACTGTTTACCGCAGGAGCTTGGTGGCTATTGGAGCAACTGGCCGGTCAAAAACCCCGCACCCTGGAACGGTTGGAAGAGATCAAAACCCCCCGCCGACCCACCGGCCAAAGCCTCCTGAAAGAAGATTCGGTCAGCAAGGTGCTAGAAAAAACCGCCGCCTTGGCCAAGCCGCTGGAACCGAAAACCCAGGAAGAATTAGGCCGACTCAAAGCCAAACTCTCTTATGCCGGATTCCGCGGAGAACAGGCAAGCCGAGTCTTCCTCGCCCTGAAGTTCGCAGGTCTATTATTAGGCCTATTTTTAGGCGGAGGCGCCAGCCTGTTGACCTACGGTCTGCAGCAAAAAGGACTGATCACCACCATCGGCGCCGCCGGCCTGCTGTTCTATCTGCCCGATTTGGGAATCTGGTATTTAGCACGCCGCCGACAGTTGGATATCTTCCGTGGTCTGCCAGACGCCTTGGACCTGATGGTCGTCTGCGTGGAAGCAGGTTTGGGCCTGGATCATGCCATGCGCAAAGTGTCCGAAGAAATGAAAAAAGTCTATCCTGTCGTGGCCGAGGAGTTCGCCCTGGCCAATTTCCAACTCCAGATGGGCCGACCTCGGGCCGAAGTGCTCCATGAACTGGGCGCCCGGACCGGCGTGGCCGACCTCCGAAGTTTAGCCGGGGTGCTCATCCAAGCCGAAAAGTTCGGCTCCAGCGTGGCCCAGGCCCTTCGGGTCCAAAGTGATTCCATGCGGGTACGCCGCCGCCAATTAGCTGAAGAAAAAGCTGCCAAAACCGCTGTCAAACTGATCTTCCCCTTGGTCCTGTTTATCTTCCCAGGAATCTTTGTGATTCTGGTCGGACCAGCCGCTATCTCCATGATGCGGGATATGTTCCCGAAGATGGCGGGCGGCTAAGACCGATAAAAGAACAGGGATATTCTGCTTCCAGGATGCCGGAAACCCTCCACTTCCGGGTAAAAGCCTGGGGATACGCCCTCTTTAGCTCAAAGGATGGAGTTTTTATGGATACCCATAAAATATTCGAGTCTTTTTCTATTTTTGTTTCCCTATCTGTTTTGTGTATATTTCCCAATCTCTCTTTCGGGCAAGCCCAGCACCCCCTTCGGCCGGATGAAGCTTACCCACATAAGGTTCCAGAAACGCTGACAACTTCCTCGGAGGAAGAGACTATGACGCCCCTTCCTCCGGTATCTGGAAACCAGAAAGGGATTCCTCAGCCTCCGATTTATGGAAAAGATGCGCAAAATAAACAAAATAAAGAGAATGGTTTGCTTGGGCAATCGGAATATGCCGCACAACCGGCCTCAGGTTGTTGCCCTCAGGATTCTTACCCACCAGGTCCACTGAAAGTATTTATCCGCCAGATGATCAACGATTGGCGGGACAACAACCTTTGGCCCGAACCTTTTCCTGAACCCGACCGGGAGCAAGTACGTTCCACGTTAGATATGATGATTCAGAGCGGTTGGCGGCATCAGAATCTATTAAGCGACTTCCATTTTGATCCAGAAACCGGCCAACTGAATGCATCCGGACAGGAAAAACTTCGCTGGATTCTCTGGGAAGTGCCTGAAAAGCATCGGATCGTGTATGTGTCCCGGGCGATGAATCCCTCGGAGACGGCAGCCCGCTTAGGTTCTGTGCAGAAGATAGCTTCCCAGCTTATGGGGGATAGGGCATTACCTCCCATTTTGGAATCGGAGCTTTCCCCCGTGGGTTGGCCCTCCTCTCAAGTAGATACCATCCAGCGGAAGTTTCAAGATACGACCCCACCTCCTCGATTGAAAAGTTCATCTCAGCAGAATAACAGCTCGCCTAACCAGTAAAACCGTTAAATTTTTCCCAATTCCCCAAATCGGTTTTAGAATCCACCTGTTTTCGGTCGATCAATAAACACAAACCCTTTCGGGTTGATAGTATGTTGGGGGCATGATGCCCCTTTTGGGGAAATGAAGGATAAAAACGGTGTGCGGTCCTGGGAGGTCTCAGGTGAGTCCAACTACCGGTTGCCAGTGTCTGGTAAGAATGACCGGGAAGTGGTGGACGGCGGGGATGATGTTCCTCTGGCTGGGGGCAGCTTCTGCTTTTGCTCAGAGCCGATCTGGGTTCCCTAATCCGGCTGACCCCGAGTATGAAAGTACGTACCGGGCCTATCGAGAGCAAATGGCGGCTCGGTCCATCATCTCGCCCGCCTTAGGTTATGAAACGGCTTCTTCCAAAGCACGATCGACACAAACAATGAGCAATTCCCCTGACCAGACAGGATTAGCCGGTACTTTCTCCTCCATAGGAAATTCGATCAAGGAAGGGTTTTCCAAAATTGGGGGATTTCTGACCCCTCAAGAGAAGGTAAAAAAACCCCTGGAACCCACTTCCGTTTATAACCAAGCCCGCCCGAGTCCAGATACCTATACGGCGATGGCCCGCCTTTGTGTGGAAAGTGGGCGACTGGCCGAGGCCGAACAACACTACCAACACGCCCTCCAGGCCAATCCCCGCCATTTGGGGGCTCTTCTCGGCTACGCCAAACTGAAAGAAGTTCAAGGCCATCCGGCCGAGGCCATGGCGATTTATCAACGGGCTGTTTCCATCTATCCTCAAGAGGCAGCCGTCCTGAACAATGCAGGACTCTGTTATGCTAGAAATGGTCAGTTGGATACTGCGGTGGCCTTGCTCCACCGCGCTGTCCAGCTCCAGCCCAAAAAGCCGCTTTATCGCAATAATTTGGCTATGGTCCTGGTGGAGATGGGGCGTCCGGATACCGCCCTGGCCCATCTGCGGGCGGTCTATCCGGAGGCGGTGGCTCGATATAATTTGGGGCAGCTTTTGCTTCACAAAGGCCAATGGGAAGCGGCAGCCGAACAGTTTAACGCTGCCCTGGAGGCCGATCCTTCGATGCGGGCGGCTCAGGCCTGGTTGGAAGAATTGGCTCGCCGTAAGGCGAACCCCCCCTCCCGGCCTGCCGCAGAAATAGCCCGCCTTCCACGTGCTGCCTCTCCGCACCAGCCGGAAGGTTCTTGGTCGGAGATTACCGATTTACCCTCGGGGCGTTCCGCCGCTGGACGATCCTCTGTTCCTTCCTCCCCGGGAAACGCGACCCTCGGCCCCGGCTACAACCCGCCGGAGTCCACAGCTCAGGCGCCGTCGGCCCGGTTGGAACATCCCCGAATCTATGCCTCGCCGGGCGGAACTTTCTCTTCCGATCCCCAAACCTTCCGAGGACCTGCTGAGGAAGAAGAATTGGCGCCCTTACCGCCGATTGAACACCCCAAACGGTAACTCCTCTGGAGAAAACTGACCTCTCCCAGAAAGAGATTTTCGTTTTTGGCTGTTGTGGCTGGGGGAGGTCCCGCTGTTCTACCTTTTGCTCGGAGGCAGAAACAGAGAAGAATTTTATTGCTTCGCTCCAGAAGCCGGCGAAGTTTTTCGAGGCAGAACTTTGCCCGTGTGTTTATCCCAGACGATCTCCCGTTTAGGCAGACGGTGCTCACCGTGGCAATCGGTACATATGAACTTTTCGGGATCGGTCTTGTTGGGGCATTTCTCCCGCCACCGTGCCAGCACCTTTTTGGCTGGGACATCGTGCGTATCATGACACGCCTGACAAGCAGGGTCGATCTTTTCGGCCGGATACATCTTCTCCGGCGGAGTCAAATGATCCTCGTCATTCCGATGTCCTAACGACTGCCCGTGGCACTCCACACAGCCGACATTGGCCTCGGCGTGAATCTGGACCAACTCTTCCCCATCGTAATTGCCATGACAGACATAACACGCTGAGTTATCCGCCCGCTTCTTGGAGGTCTGTTTTGAGCGTGCCTCGGAAGGTTCTTTGGGAATCTCCTCCAATCGAGGAGCGGTTTTACGATCGACCTCTAGAGGCGGCGGAGCGGCAGGAGACGGATCGTTCGACTTTTGGGATTCCGCTTCAGGAAAACCCAGGCGTCCTGCGCAAAACAGGCCGAGGCCCAAGATGACCAACAAAATGCTTCGCACGCTTTTTAGACCCCAAAAAGAAAAAGAAGTGCTTGGCCAGATTTGCTGCATAGTCGATGATTCCTCCGCTGGGTGAAACGTGCAATCTTTTCCGGGCAAACCAAATGGAATGATCGAAAGACCAAGAAAGACAATTCCGCCTCTCTGCACAAACGAATGATAGTGCGCCGGAGGTAGGACCGTGCTGAAAGACTTTTCCTCGGCTGCGCCGTTTTTTCTGTGGAGTTATTTAGAGCCTTCCTAGGTCTTCTGGATTAGCTATTCCGCCCGGAAAGGAAAAAGAAAGGCTGAGCTGAGGGATTGAAGTTTCAGCGGCTTTTTATATATATTCCCAGTTTTTCAGCCACTGGTAATGATAGGGCAGGTTGGCCCACATGCGATCGGTGGCCCGTTGGAGTTCGGCCTTTTCCGCTGCGTCCAACTCCCGACGTTCTTTGACGGCCAAAGCGGCGTTATCCACTTGTTCTACACAAATCATGCCGGGAATCGGGGCCGTAATGGCCGGGTTCTGCAAGATATATCGGAGGGTCAGCCGGGCGATCCGATTGTCTTCTTGCAAGTGAGGATCGCCAGGGATGCCGTCGCCTTTGAAGATCGAGCCGCTTGCATACGGTTTGATGCCGAACCAGCCGACATCCAGCTTCTGCATGGCGGCCCACAGGCCGTGCTCGTCCTGGACGACCTTCGTCCGGGCCGTATAGGGCGTAACGATCACATCAAGCACCTCCTTGGCTTTTTCGATCCAGATTTTAATATGCGGCCGATCGTGCGAAGAGACGCCGGTAAACCGAGCTTTTCCTGTTTTCTTGGCCCAAGCCAAGGCTTCGCACATTTCGTACATTTCATCGTCGCCGTGTCGGCTGGAACCTTCGTGCAGAGTGATCCGCCACAAATCGACATACTCCAAGCCGGTGATCTGGAGGGCCTTATCCAGGGTCTGTTGGAGGTTTTTGGTGATCCAACCGGGCGGCAAGGGTTTGCCCTCCGCCTTGGCCTTGGCCCATCGGCTCCCCAGGCTCCGCATCTCCTCTTGGTACCAGGAGAAACCGAGATACATTTTATCACGCCGTCCTTTCAGGGCCTTGGCATAGGCGATGCATTCTTCCCGAGTGCAAGCGTCAATATAGTTAATCCCCCGTTCTATACAACGGGTGACCACATCGTAACGATTCTTTTCAAACTCCGGCATGTCCAACTTGGCGCTGAGCCAACTATCGCCCTGAAATACGCCTGGGACCACACGGTTGATCCGCTTCCAATGGCCGCCTAAGCAGACCACCGAAACCATCCACCCGGTCCGTCCGCAACGGCGGTATTCCATGTCAGGATTGTAGTTGATGATCCGACTGGTATCATAGTTTTGCGGGTTACCTGCTTGGACGGTCAGGGTGGGCCTCAGTCCCAGTGTCGCCCCCACAGCCGCGGCCGCCTTCACAAACGTACGACGATCCAATTCCTGTACCATAAACCTTTCTCCTTTCTGCCAAAGAATGATTTCAGCCGAACCGCACAAAACCTCGAAGAATCCCCGCTGCCGCCGTTCTCGCCAACAGGTCGGGGGAGTTGCCATAAAAAACGGAGGGAAAACGTCTTTTAACCGACTTTGCTACGACCACAAGGTGGGATGCACAGGCAGGTTATCTGTAATTTACCACTCGGGCGGTACGGTGTCAATCTTTGATCGCCCGAGAAATACATATTTTTGATAATAAATTCCATCAAAAAATATTACCCCTGCACGGTTCTCTAGTATCCGCCCAGTGCCCACGAAAATAGGAGTCCAAGGCCCAAGATTCACCGTTTGGGAAGGTATTTGATCCCACCGAAAGAACATGCCTTGGGATAACTAATACAACCGGCCGAACAACCGGAGGCCTGAAAACCGTGTTCTCCGCGGACGGCAGTATTGGAATGATCCCCATAAAACCGGAAAACTTCGGCGGATGGAAGAAGGAAGGATTTTTTCTCTTTCCGTTGCCAATTGCCCTGGCCCCCATGTTTTCTTCAAGAGTAAACTGCTCCAGAAGGGACCGAACAAAATACGCAAAACAGAGGGAAAAACTATTTGCAAACCCTCGCTTGGGGAAGAAAAAACGCACTTGAGGGAGTCCCTTCAGGGCCTTGAGAGTGGCGAGAGGAAAATGGTCTTCCTCGTCCGCCGCTCCTATTGTTTTGGACTACCGGGAGGAATAAAATAAGGGAATCCAAGGTACCCAGATCAACTCCTTGGGAGAAGTTTCTCCGGAGGGTACGCGAATGGTTAGCAGCCTGACTCGAAATCAGGTGCCGGCTTTGCCGGTTGCGGGTTCGAATCCCGTGCCCTCCGCTTGGCTAATTTACCCATGAGGCAGGCATCCAGCGCCGCCGTAAGCCCTCCGAGGCTCCACGACGGCAACATGGCAAGAATATGCCCTCCCGTGAGGGCTGCGTCTGGGTGGGGCGAGGGAAAACTACGCTGGCCAGCGGATTTCCGGCACGACATAAGGCTCCCGGTACCAACCGCGCACAATCTTGTTGGCCTCCGGATGGTCTTTAATGCATTCGTTCGGGGTGTCGCATTCGAGCCAGGGCCCCAGCGTGGCGGTGTTCGGGTCGATCTGGTGGGCGCCCAGGTGTTCCAGATACCGCTCGAACCAGGCTTCCCAACCGGGCGGCCCTTGATGGACTACGGTCCGTTGGTCGGCCAAGGAGGCGGGCTTGCCCACCCGATACGAGATATTGCCCACATGGCAAATGCGGGTCGAAAGGTGGCCCCCTTCGATGTCGGCTACCAAGTGTTTCGGATCGTTGCGGCGTAGGGCTTCGATGAAGTTGGCGAAGATGTCGCCGCCGCCGGAAAAAGTAGCAACCTGTTTACCGGACTTGTCCCAGGCCGTGTGGCGATAGACGCTGAGTGAACCGCCTTCGCACTCCACAATCACGCCGACCCGTTCACCTCGGAATTCGGAAACCTGGGTGGAATTCTTAGCCGCTCGCAGATTCCGGGCCTCATAAAAGACCGGCGACTCCGGGAAATCGTAACAGATGATCTGGGTATTGGGCACATCGCAGGCGTCGTCCCAAAGGAATCGGCCGCCGATCGACATGACCCGCCGCGGCAGCGCATCCGTCCCAAGAATCCACCGGGCCACATCCACCTCGTGCACCCCCTGGTTACAGGATTCCGCATCGCCTTTGTCCCAGGTGAAACTGCAATCATATTGAAGCCGATCCCGATAGATCGGTTCCTTCTTGGCCGGGCCGCACCACAGGTCATAGTCTAGGGTGGGCGGGATCGGCAACGGCTCGGTGCGTTTGCCGCAACTGGTCCTCGGCTTATACGCAAAACAATAGATGGCCTGGATTTTGCCCAGATGGCCTTCGCGGAGCCAGGCAATCATTTTCGGAATGGCCGAGTCCGCACGCCGCTGGGTGCCGATCTGGACAATCCGGCCATATTTGCGGGCCGCATTGACCATTTGTCGGCCTTCCCAGATGTAGTGCGAGAGGGGTTTTTCGACATAGACATGTTTGCCAGCCTGGCAAGCCCAGATGGTCGAAAGGGCGTGCCAATACTGCATCGTGGCGTTGCCGACCGCATTGATCTCTTTGCGGTCGAAAATCCGCCGCATATCCTGATACGAATCCGCCTTGTAGCCGTATTTGGTTTCGATCATTTTGGCGGCCGATTCCGTGCGCGTCGAGTCGGGGTCGGCCACCGCAATGACCCGGACTCCTTTCTGACTAGCAAAACCCGGTATATGGGCCCCTACGCCGCGAACCCCAAGACCAATCTGCCCCATCAGGATTTCTTCATTGGCCCCGAACACCCGAGCCGGGACTACCATGGGCGCACTCACGGCAGCCGCCGCTGTAGTAGTCGCCTTCAAAAAAACTCGACGAGAACTCCGCATAGCAGACCCCTCCTCACAAAGGAACATAAGGTAGGAAGTAACAGTTTAGGTTGACTGTATCTACCGGAAGTAATTACCACAATCTGTTGGGTTTGAGCCGATTCTTACCCCCTACAAATTGCGGAGGCTTGGCCGGGTGGATACAGTCAAATTAGCCGAATGAAGGGGGCCGATGGGTCCCTGCTGCGTAAGCAGCAGTCCACGCATGTTCCCGCGCAAGCGGGAATCCAGGCAATATGGAGTTTTCCTACTTTCTGGATTCCCGCTTGCGCGGGAATGACACGCTAGGTTTAGCCCCAAAGGGAGAGGCCAGTTGCTTCATTCGGCTGCAATGTTACGAATTCTGTTTGTTTCTCAGGCATCGGGTTTAATGGGCGCCAGTTCGGCCCACAGACAGGCGCTGGCCCGGATACCCCGATGAAAATCGACCAGTCGAAGCCGTTCATTCGGGGCATGGGTATTATCGTCGTCTTGGCCCCAACCCAACAGGAGCACCGGCGTTTGGAAGGCCTGTTGGAAGGCGGCCACGATCGGAATGGAACCGCCTTCTCGGGTAAACAGCGGAGGACGGCCAAAAGCCTGTTGGATGGCCCTAGCCGCCGCCTGCACATAGGGATTGTCCACCGGCACAAGCACCGCCGGCGTTCCATGAGTTTCCTTCAATTCGACGTGAATTCCGGGTGGGCAGAGTTCTTCCAACCGACGCCGTAACCCCAAGGTGATTTTCGCCGGGTCTTGATGGGGAACCAGACGAAAGCTGAACTTCGCCCCTGCCTCGGCCGGCAAGACCGTCTTGGTCCCTTCTCCTTGACAACCGCCCCAGAGTCCGTGGATATCGAAGGTAGGCCGAGCCCACCGCCGTTCCAACAAACTGTAACCCTCTTCACCTACAGCCGCCTGGACGCCCAACTGCGCCCAATACTCCTTTTCGTCAAACGGTAACCGCGCCAGCCGCTCCCGTTCCTCCGCACGGAGAGGAACCACCTCGTCATAAAAACCGGGAACCTGAATCCGTCCGTGCTCATCGACCAAACCGGCCAATATCTTGGCCAATGCATTGGCCGGGTTCGTTACCGTGCCGCCGAAAGAGCCGGAATGTAAATCCCGTTTCGGCCCTTGGAGGCGGAGCTCATAATACACAATGCCGCGCAACCCGTAGCAGATGGCCGGCTGATCCGGGCCGAATTGAGCGCCGTCGCTGATGACGACACAATCGCAGTCGGCCCGTTCTGGCCGGCGCCGAAGAAATTGCTCTAGATGTTCACTACCAATTTCTTCTTCCCCTTCGATCAGAAATTTCAATTGCACCGGTAGTCGGCCTACCGCCCGAAGCCAGGCTTCCGTGCTCCATAGATGGGTGAGCAGTTGCCCTTTATCGTCGGCGGCTCCCCGGGCATACATGGCGTCATCCCGCCGGGTCGGTTCAAACGGCGGCGATTGCCAGGCTTCGACCGGATCGGGCGGCTGCACGTCATAATGGCCATAGACCAGCACCGTCGGGGCGTCGGGCACAGGCGGGCTTTCCGCATACACCAGCGGCGCACCCTCGGTAGGAATCTTTTCCACCGTTAACCCCAGGCCCCGGAACTGTTCCCACAGCCAGTTCGCCGCTCGTTCCATGTCCGCCCGATAAGCCGAATCCGTGCTAATACTGGGAATGCGCAGCCACTGAGCCCACCGTTCTTCAAAATCCGCCGCATGTGCCTCCACATAGGTCATTACCCGGCTCAATTCCGCCCACCCCTCGACCATCGCTAAAACTCCAGAATCAAAAACATCCGCGGAAAACCGATTGCTCTTTCGCCTCCTCCCAGATGGTCCGTCTGCCGAGAATCTGAGAGGAATTTAGGGTGCGCTGAAAAATGGGAAACTTCAGCTCCCGTTTCTCGTCCCCTCTGCCAATCCACTGAGCGCAAGATCCGGAAGATTCCCGACAATTTCCGTCTCCGAAGGGGCATGAAGTACCCCTCTCCAAGATGCGGAACAATCTGCCTTACATCGTTCGGACGGATGCCGTTTTTCAAAAGGCGACCTAGGACAGCAAGAAAAAAAATCCGCGTTCGGCCCAATTGCGGTACGCAGGACCAAATACGGCTTAGCACAACCTCAGCAAATTTTAGTTTGACTGTATCCACCGGAACCCATTGCCACCATCTGGGGAGTACGAGGGATTTTAAGCCCCTACAAGTCGTAGGGGGCTGGCCGGGTGGATACAGTCAAATTAGAAAGCTGGTGGGAAACTTCCTAGGTACCCCCCTGGGAGTGCCCGATCTCTGAAGAAGTTGCACATCGTAAGTCTTTATTTTATAACGAGTTAGCTACCCGGCCAGGACTCGAACCTGGAACGAGGGAACCAAAATCCCTTGTGTTACCATTACACCACCGGGTAAAAAATACCCCTCTGCTCGGGGCAGTTTCCCAGCAGCTCTCAGGTCCCTCTTCTAAGATACTCCATGAAGAGTATCAAAAGACAATACCCCTCTGGGATTGCCATTTCGCAAGAAAAACCAAAATGGAAATCTCCCATCTCCGAGGGAAACCTTTCGGAAAACACTCCTTTGGGGGAATATTTTCCCAAGCTTTCTTCTCAATTTATGGAGGATTTGGGGTTTAGGCAAGGGGAGTTCCCAGAAAGATTTTTATGGACCTTCATGGTGATCATGAAACGGAATATCCGAAAAAGTTGCGGTTTTCCAACACTTTAGCCGAATGAAGTACCTCGCCTCTCCCCTGGCGGGCTAACCCAGCGTGTCGCTGCCGTGAAAGCGGCAGTCCAGAAAGTATCCCACCGTTCCCGCTTGGCCAGCAGGAACACGGGAGCAAGCACAAAGCAGCTTGGACTGCTGCTTACGCAGGCAGGGACACATCGCCCCCCTTCCTTCGGCTAAAGGGTTAGCGGTTTTTTAGGCTCCCATTGGTCGGCCTGCTTTCATGCGTGATGCCAATCTCCATAATGGGTAAAATAAGTAAAAAACAGAAAATCAAGTTTTCCTCCAACGGCTGAATGGGGATGGACTGCGATCCCCCTACCACTCGATTAGTCCAGATGTTGTAACATGTTAGCTTGACTGTATCTACCGGGAACTATGACCACAACCTGTGGTGTTCGATCCGATTTTTAGTCCCTACATCTGGTAGGGGCGCGGCCGGGTAGATACAGTCAAATTAGCCGAATGAAGATGCCCTTGGAGGAACCTGCTTGTCAGGTCCGAAGCCTTTGGAGGAATCCGCCTTGAATCCTCCCTCGGCGGGCACGACCAGGGTGCCCCTCCATTCGGCTAAAGGGTTACCAGATGTTTTGCGGGAGAGGGCTATGGCCTGGGTACAGATTCCCTTGATGTTAGCGGAATATACAGGCGGGCAGCGGCGCCTGGAGGTTCCAGGGGCCAGTCTTCGGGAGATTACGGAACAGTTGGAGAAGAGGTTTCCGGGTATTGCTGGGCAGATTCAGCAGGGGGGGAAAATCCGGCCTACCTTGGTGGTTACTGTAGATGGCCAGTTTGCCTCGGCAGGATGGGATACTCCGGTAGGCCCCACCAGCGAAGTCTGCTTTTTGCCATTTTTAGGGGGAGGATGACCTTCCCGATAGGGGGATGGTTCGAGGGTGAGCCTCTGAGAAGTCCAGCCTCCCTTGGGCCGAATGTTTCGGAGGCAGCCCAAGCGGCGTCCCACCCTTCGGTTTAACAGCATCTACTGCAATCAGTGGGGATTTCCTGCCAAGAAACCGGCCCAGCCGTGTTCCAATCGAATTCTTTATAGGTGAGGATAAACTCTTGGTGGCCGAGGCGTTCGCTGGCTGTAGGTTGGCCAGAGGCCACGGCCAGAACCCGCTGGTAAATTTCTTGGCCGACCTCGTCCAACGTGGCCTCTCCTTCCAAAATTCGGCCGGCGTGGATGTCCATATCTTCCGCCATTCGGCGGTAGGTTTCTGGGTTGGCGCAGACTTTCAGCACCGGGGCAATAGCCGAGCCGACCACGGATCCCCGGCCGGTGGTAAACAACGTCAGATGCACCCCGCAAGCAATCAGTTCCACGATTTCGGCGTTATCCGAGATATTGGGGAAGCCCCACCTCGGTTGGCCATCCGGCACCACATCCATCAGATACAAGCCTGGACCTGGGGGAAGTTGACCGGGTTTTAGGTAACCGGCAATGGGCGATCGGCCGGTTTTGCAGTAGGCGCCGAGGGATTTTTCTTCGATGGTGGTTAAGCCTCCTTCGGCATTGCCGACGGCAAAGCTGGCATGGCCGTAGGCCTTGTAGTATTGGGCGGCTTTTTGAACGGCTTGGATGAGCTGGTGGGCCAGTTCGGGGCTAACCGCCCGCTGAGCCATCAGGTGCTCACAGCCGATGAGTTCCCCGGTTTCTTCGAAGATGCACGTGGCGCCGTCTTGCAGTAGCAGATCGAAGGCCCGCCCGCAGGCCGGATTGGCCGTCAGGCCGCTGGTGGCATCCGAACCGCCGCAGATGGTCCCCACCACCAGTTCGTGGATCCCCATGGGGACCTGCTGAGCCGTGCGGAGCTGGTCTAAGGTCTCTCGGACCCAGGCCTGCCCCTGGTGGATCGAACTGGTAGTGCCGCCGGCTTGTTGGATGATTAAGGTCTGCACAGGTCGGCCGCTCCGGCCAATGGCCTCGGCAAGCCGCTCCCTGGGAAAACTTTCGCATCCGAGCGAAACCAACAACACAGCGCCGACGTTCGGATGGGTGCAAAGGCGATGCATCATCCGAAGTCCATACTCGCTAGGATAACAGCCGGGGAAACCGATCAAGTGGACCGGTTCCCCCCAAAAGCCGGAGGCAATCTCCCGGGCTACATGATGGGCGCATTCCACCAGATACACCACGGCCAGGATGTTCCGAATGCCTTTTCTCCCGTCGGTTCTCGGATACCCATGAAGCATGCCATCTCCTTCTGAAAATAGCTTGGTGTTTTTCAGGGGTGGGAAACCCTCCCTTTTCCAGCGGGGGGTATGGGGATAAATGTTGCATTTTGCATTTTCCAACCCCCTGCTTCATATTATCTCTCTTGGCGTTTTTCCTCTAGGGGGCCGATTGACCTTATCCTCCGGCAATGGTAATACAGAGTCTTCCTCTGGAGGGTGGGCTGAGGACTGGAGGATTTGTAGGAATTGTTACTATGAAGATCAACATAGTAAACCTTCGCGGCCGTCCATTGGCCTACGTGGATCATGGGACCGGCATCCCCTGGCTATTTGTCCACGGATTTCCCCTGAGCCATCGAATGTGGTTGCCGGTCATCCAACAGATAAGCCATCGTTGTAGGTGTATTGCTCCGGATTTACGGGGCTTTGGTCAATCGGCGACTACTGCCGGTAAAGTAACCATGGCCGAGTTTGCCGATGATCTAGCCGAGCTGTTGGAGGAGCTTGGAATCCGACAACCGGCTGTTATCTGCGGCCTTTCCATGGGGGGGTATATAGCGTTTGAGTTTTGGTTTCGGCACAAGGAGCGGGTGGCAGGGCTGGTCTTGTGCGACACGCGGGCGGCCTCGGACAACCCGGAAGTGGTGCGGACCCGGCAGGCCACCGCTCAGCGGGTGCTGGAGGAAGGCCCCGGCTTTTTGGCCGAGACCATGCTTCCTCGACTCTTGGCGCCGCAGACCTTCCAACAGCAGCCAGAAATTGCCCAGCAGCTTCGGGAGCAGATTCTGGAGGCCAATCCGGAGTCGGCAGCGGCAGCAACTCTGGGCATGGCCGAACGCCGAGATATGCGTCCCCTGTTAGGACAGATCACCTGCCCGAGCTTGGTGTTGGTGGGCAGTCAGGATGTGATTTCTCCGCCCTCGGAAATGCGGGACATTGTGGAAGCCATTCCCCAGGCCCAATGGGTGGAGATTGCTGACGCCGGGCATCTGGCCCCGCTCGAAAAGCCGGAACCGGCGGCCGATGCCTTTTTGAATTTTCTCAACCGGTTGCCTCCAGCAGCAACGCATGAGCTGACCGGCCTAGGATAGCCTCGGTCGGCAGGTCATGGGGCCATTCTCTCCAGAACCGGCTTTTTCTACGATGAACATATGGATATTAGAGTTCCCGGCGGAGCAGCAGATTATTTAGGGGAGAGGTAATTTTTGAAGTGCGAAGGGGAACTGGTGGGTAAGCAGGAGGCCCGGGGCATCATAAATGAATGTATATTTATCCACCGACTCCACTCCTTCGAACGTATAACGGAGTCCGATTTCCGAGTCCGTGTGCCGAAACGGCTCCACGCCGCTGTTGGTCAGGGTCTGGCCATCGTCCGATTGGAGCACCGCCCGGTTCCGATAGAACCAATGGTAATGGGATTGGAAGGCCTCGCTGGGCCGATCATACCGCAATAGCACCTCCACCAGCCAAGCTGATCCCTCTTTGCGTACGTCCCGGACGGTTACGGTAGCCCCGGCCCGGCGTTGGGACTGATTTTGGGCGGTGGATAATTGGCTGAACCGGAACCGCTGCATCGCTCCGGGCAAGGTAGCCCAAAGTTGACCACGCACGGTTTCCAATCGGCTGGCCGACCGTTCGGGAAGCGATAATCGCACTTCCAATTCCGCCGCATGTTGGGCTGCTTTCACGGGTACAATAGACTGGGCTTCGGGTCGGCTCGGCAGAAGCGATCGGCCTTGATCGTCTTTTGCCTCTAGCGTCTGATGGGGCAGCCGAAGCACCACCGGCTGAAGCCTCGGCTCCCAAGCCACCTCGAAGACCAACACCAGATGATCCCCTAACCGGGAGCGATATTCCCGTTGGGCGACGATCCGGTGCGGGGCAATGCGCAGAGGCCCCACATAACAGACGCCCATGCTCCTGGCTCGTTCATGTTCCGGCCGAGGGACCACGATCGGTGCGTCCCCGGAATCGGCAGGATACAGAGATAACGTCAAGCCCGCCTGGTCCAGCAGATGATCCAGCAGGGGCCAAAACGGCTTTTTCTCCGCTTTGGCCGAGTAGCTCATTCGTTTGGTCCATTCTTGGACATCGCTTCGGAGTTGGAAGCGATTACCCGTTTGCTGGTAAATCCGCTGAAACACTTCCCAATAAGGGAGCTGGGCATCGGGCAGGGTAACCACCGAAGGCTGAAGGACCGACTCGGCCAGGCGACGTTCCAACTGCTCCCGGATGCGGGCCAAACAGACCACCGCCTGCGGCGATTCTTGGGGATCAAGCTGCGGCAAAAGATCGAGGATTTCTGGTCCCAAGGCCAACAGGGCTTCTTCGGCCTTGGCCCGTTGGGCCGCCTCAGGAGCGTCTAATTGCCGAACCAGCCGACGCACCCGGTTGGCCAGGTCCGGTTGTGTCTGCTTGTCGGCCGGTTGCTCCGCTAGGGCCAAAAAAGATAGGCTGTCTCCATAAGAGGATCGGTTCTCCGAGGGCTTCTGGGCCGATGGCACGACCCGGACGGCTTCGGAGGAGGCGGCTTCAGAAAAGGCAGGTAAGAGGGATGCTGGTAAGAAAAAGGCGGCTTGGGAGGAAATCGGCGCCGGTGATTCCGCCAAAATAGCCGCTCCGCCCCATCCACAAAAAATGGCCCAGACAAGATATTTCCCCATGGGGTTTTTCTCTCCTGAAGGCTTGGAAAGCCCGGCTGTTTTTTTCGCAGCCGCCGGGAGGGGACTCAGAAGAGGCTTGACGGCTGAACAAGGCAGACTATTGAGATTCGATCCGGGTGACCATCTCCCCGGAATAATAGAGGCGTATCCGATATTTCTGTAAAATCCCACTCCAGATAAAAAGCTCTTGGTTTTTGTCCGGTTGTTCCCGGTTGGGGCTGCCCTTCAAATACTTGTCGAGTTCCTTTTTTGACAGAGTTTCTTCTTTTTCGATCTGACTGGCAATGGCATTGTAAGTGGCATTCCACTGGCTACGGACCCGCAGTTCCCAGACGATAATCAGGGTCGCCACTACCACAAAAACAATGACCACAATCCGAGAGATTGGCATAAGGGATTTTTTGGCTGTGGGCGCCGAAGCATTATGCATGGCAAGACTCCTTAAAACCAAAAAGGAAGGAATGAAGCAAACCCTCCCATCATCATCCCACCAACACCCGCTTTGTTGCTTGATCCGACGCGCTACCCTAAGAGGGGATGGCCTTTTCCAACCCCACCCCAAGGTAGCTGTATCCTACCCGTTTGCGGACCACTCGGCAAGAGGGAGAGGCCCTATCAGCAGCCAGGAGGTGATCCCGCTTTAACAAGAAGGTCCTCTTTTGTTTAAGAAGATTCCAACCGGCGGCCCCGTCTTTTCTTTAAAAAGGTAAAATTTTATTCTAGGACGATTCGTTTGAGGTTTGGGGGCTAGGATAGACTGGGCCAGTCGGCGGATGGTGTTGCGAGGAACAAACCGGCTGACTCCGCCTGGAACCAAAGCGAGAACAGACGGTGATCCTTCTGACGGTGGAAAACTTGCGGAAACATTATGGGCAGGAAACCGTGTTGGACGGAGTGTCGCTGGAGGTCCGGCCGGGCGAGCGGATTGGCCTATTGGGGCCGAACGGCAGCGGCAAAACCACGCTGCTGAAAATCTTGGCCGGCCAGGAAGAACCCGACGGCGGCTCAGTGAGTGTGCATCCGGATGTCCAGATCGGTTACTTAGAACAGCAGCCCCGGTTTGACCCGAATCGAACGGTCTGGCAGGAGGCGTTTGGGGCATTAGAAAAATGGGCGGCTCTGGGCCAAGAGGCCATTCAGATTGCCCATCAACTCAGCCAAACCGCCGATCCGGCCGAACACCGCCGTTTGGCCGCCCGCTTCGACCAAATCCACCAACTCCTCCAACACCATGACGCCTACCACCTGGAGCGGAAAGTCGAGCAGGTGCTTGCCGGCCTGGGATTCCGAAAAGACCAATGGCAGCAACCGGTGGGCCAACTTTCGGGCGGTGAACAGAATCGACTCCTCCTGGCCCGGCTTCTTCTGGGCCAGTACGATCTGTTGCTTCTGGACGAGCCATCCAACCATCTGGATTTGGAAACCACGCTTTGGTTGGAGGAGTATCTGGCCCATTGCCCGGTCGCCATGATTTTGGTCAGCCACGACCGCTATTTTCTCGACCAGATAACCACCCGAATTTTGGAACTATTCCAAGGCAAAGTGGAATCGTATCCGGGAAACTATTCCGCCTATTGCCGACTGAAGGCGGAGCGAGTGCTGGTCCAGCGGCGTACCTATGAAAAACAGCAGATCGCCATTGCCAAGGCGGAGGAGTTTATCCGGCGTTACTTCTACGGTCAGCGACATGCCCAGGCGGAAGATCGACGGAAGAAACTGGCCCGAATCCAACGGGTGGAACCGCCTCGGGAGATTACCGGACCACCCATGAGCTTCGGCATCCCCAGCCGATGCGGCGATGTGGTGCTTCGGGTGGAAGGGTTAAGCAAAGGATTCGGTCGGCCGCTATTTCAAGACCTCTGTTTTCAAATCCTTCGGGGCCAACGGTGGGGCATTTTGGGGCCGAACGGCAGCGGCAAAACCACGCTGCTCAAATGCCTGCTAGGCCAGCTCAGCCCAGACAGCGGCAAGGCAGAACTGGGACATGGAGTCATGGTGGGCTATTTCGATCAACATGGCACGCAATTGCCGGAAGAAGAAACGGCCGCGGACGCCATTGGGCCGCCATCGGGACAGATGGAACTCCAACAGCGTCGGGACCTGCTGGCCCGGTTCGGCATTGCCGGTGATCGGGCCTTGCAACTGGTCCGTTTTCTTAGCGGCGGGGAACGAAACCGAGCCGCCTTGGCCCGATTGGCCGCCCTGGGCGCTAACTTCCTGGTGCTGGATGAGCCGACCAACCACCTGGACCTCTGGGCCCGGCAATCGCTGGAAAAAGCCCTGCAACAATTCCCCGGCACAGTCCTTTTCGTCTCCCACGACCGGTATTTCATCAATCAGGTGGCCGATCACCTCATCGTCTTGGAGCCGGATCGGACCCGAATCGTTAAGGGCAATTACGACACCTATCGCCACATGACGGAAGCCGTTTGGACCGGTGAGAAAACGCCCAGCCGGCCGGAAAAAACGGCGGACGTCTCTTCCACCCCATCGAAATCGAAAACCGCCGCCCCAAAGGATCAAAAACCTCGGCGGAAACGAAAGTTCCCGTATCGAAAATTGGCCGATCTAGAGGCCGAAATCTTCCAACGAGAAGCCCGGCTGGAAGAACTCTATCAGATGTTGGCCAGTCCCGAGGTGTATCGAAGCGGCCAACGGGTCCGGGAAGTCCACCAAGAGATCGAAGACCAAAAGCAGGCCCTGACCTTGCTCTACGAACATTGGGAAGAGGCGGTGGAATTGGATCAGTAGGGGGGCGCCGGGCGTGGGCAGGCCTCTCTTGAGAGAGGCCCATCTTTTGCCAGGAACTCTTTGAGAAAGCGGCGGAGACTCCCTGAATAGGGGGGAAGAAGGGGAATATAAGCCATTTATTTTTCCTTGCTTTTCAACTTTTCCTAATTTTTCAAGAAATCTTAAATTATCTAGTTTTCCCGAAAATCCTATATTATCTAATGCCAAGAATTTTGACCTAAATTTGGAAAGAAGACCAGCCGGAGTATTTCCACTGGGGTAGGAAAACAAGGTTTTTCTCCAGGTGTATGTTGGAAACCTTGGAGGGAATGCCTTCACCCAGAGGGCATTCCCTTGTTACGGCCAAGAAAAACCCTGTGCCCCTTGGAAGTGTCGAGCTACTTCGGCCGGGGATACTGCCTTTTGGCCCAGGGTGGAACCTACGATATGGTGTTTTGGGTGATCATGGGGGTGGCCATTGGAAACCTTCTGTTAGGTTTTGCGCTGGCGGTGTTTTTAAATCGAAGATACCAGACCCTGGTGCTCCCAAGTTCCCTAGGGACCTCCTCTTCTCAAGATATTTTCCATAAGGGGCCGGACATCCGGGATACGAAATTGGGCAGGGGGCCGGAAGAGGCGGATGCTATTCCTGGGGGAGAAGATGCTTCTGGAATGCCGGTATCCCTCCAGACGGAGCTGGAGGCCTCGGTTTCGGAACCATTTTTAGAAGAACCTTCTCCGGCCAATCCGCCCGAAGAAGAATCCCCAAAAGCATCGGAACCCCCGTTGGAAAAGGAAGAGAAAACCGAAGGAGCATCTCCGCCATGTGCGGAATCGGAGATGCCGTCGTCTGGTGGGGAGAACCAGGAACTGGCCGGGGCCGAAATTCTTCCAGCGGCATCCATTCCCCAAGAAAATCCCACAGAAACTCAACGGATAGAAGAGCCGGTCGAGTCCGTTCCTTCGGCGGAGGATGGGGAGGCAGGCGGGGCAGTGGGTGGAGAACCTGCCGACGCTTCGCCGACTTCCCTGGGGTCCAGAGGAGAGGTTTCCTCCGACGGAGCCGAAGCATCTTCAGGCGATAAGCCGCCCAAGGGGATGCCTGAGACGGCAGAAGAGAAGGGAATGCATGGCCCGGCCGGTCTCCCACCGAAGGAAGATTCCCCCAGGTCGTTTGCCGAAAGCCAGCCTACGGATATAGACACGGAGCAGAAGGGCGTTTCTTCCTCTGGGAGTTTGTCCGATTTGGCGTCAAGCCGACGATTCCTATCAGAAGCCTCTCGTGATGCGTCGGAACCCAGCCGAGAAGGGAAGACCTCCGTAGCTGAGCAAAAGCCGGTCGGGAAAAATGCAGACTCTGAGATTTTGGATCGCTCTAGCGGACCATCGTCCTCGGACATGCAGGAGGCTGCCCAAGGGGGATCGGACGCCGAGACGAAGACCGAATCGCCATCCTCAGCAAATGGTTTGGAGGCCTCTTTAGAACGGGCTTTACTGCAGTGGCAGAGGGAAGCGGCGCAATATTTTGAACAGCTTAGTCGAACTCGGGCCAAGGTCCAGAAGATTTCCGACAATCCGAAGGCTGAGGAAATTCATACCTCCCTGGGAGAGATTCATCGGGCGGGTCAGGAGTATTTGACGACAGCTCGACCGGCCCGAGAGGCATTGGGCCAGCTTACAAATCTCCGCTCGACCATCACGCCCATGCGCGATCATTTGAATACATTGGCGGCGAAAGAAGAGACCCTCATTGAATTGACCTCCGAGTTGTTACCGCCGAAAGCGGGCGAAGCGGAAGGCCGCTTTCTTTGTGCGCAGTTGCTTCAGCATACGGATCGGCTGTTGGAGGCCAATCAGAAAGTGCAGACGGCCCTCGAAGCCGCCAGGAGCGGTTCGGCCGAGGAGACACCCGCACCAGGCGATTCGAACTCTCGCCCGTCTGGCAATGGATCATTTTTGGAGGCCAAGGTCCGCGAGAAAGTTTCTACTTGGTGGGATGATTGCCGCAGCCAGACCCATCACCTGAGCCTCATTATTTTAGAAATCGACGATCTTTCGCAGCTCGAAGAAGAGTATGGGACGTCGCTGTGTAAGGGATTGGTCCGCGCCATCGGGAAACTTGTCGAATTGGAACAGGGTGCGAAAGACCTTGTAATTCCACTGTCCGGGCCGCGATTTGCCTGGTTTTGTCACAATCAGCCGATGGATCATGCGGTCGAACGGGCGGAGCATCTTCGCCAAAGCTTAGCCGCCACTCGCTTTTATCGGCGAAAAAAGGAATTACGGATTTCCGTCAGTTGTGGGGTCACCGAGGCCACCCGAGAGGATACGCCTGAATCGGTTTTGGAGCGGGCGGAAGCGACTTTGTTGCAAGCCCGCCGTTACGGCAAAGGCCGTTGCTTTTCCCACGACGGCTATTTCCCCATGCCCGTGCCGCAGCATCCGGTGCCCATCACCCCGAAGGAATTCGAAATCTAAATCTCGCCTGGCGAGGAGTCAGACAGAGCGCTGTTGCCTGCCGAACCGTGGATCCGAAGGAATTCGAAATCTAGTAACACGTTACCCGAATGGAGCAACCCGCGTCTCCCCGGGCCGTCGAGAGGCCGGGTGAGGGGCTAACGTATCATTCCTGCGCAAGCAGGAATCCAGAAAAAATAACTGGATTCCCGCTTGCGCGGGAATGACACGGCGTTGGACTGCCGCCTACCCAGCGGCAAGATTGTTTCTTCCGCCTGCCTTGCCGCAATATGGCCTCTTCAGTCGCCCGACCGGCAAGAAAGCATGATTTCTCTCAGAACTCCCCAGCCCCCTTTTAGGGAGCCGGTTCAGTTCCCAGGGTGTGTGCAGCATGGGGGGCCATGCCCCTCTTGCGTGGAGGGCCTCTTAAAAAACTTTTTCAAATTGTTTGACTTTTCCGCTCCGCCAAAGCATCATGGATAAATACAAGGAATCTTGGTAGGAAAAGCCAAGAAGGAGGAGAACTGAGCCTGTTTTTACAATCGAACTCGCTCTGTGCACTTGTTGTTTTAGGAGGGGTTGGTTATGAGTCGGTGTGCGTCTGGCTGTTGGGGAGTGATGATCGGGGTTACGGTAGAGGTATTTCTTGGTGGGGTGGCCTACGCCGGGCTGATCGACACGTTCGACCCGCCTAACAGCAATGTAACCGCCACGCAGGCGGGCAGTTCGCCTGGGCCGCAGGTCCTTTCCGGCGGGCCCAGCGGTCAGTATCTCCGCCTGGTCAATGACGGCGTCAAGGACCAACGGAATCGCTACAGTTATCACATGACCGATTCAGGTTGGTACGGCACGATGACGGCCCAGTTTGACTTTTCCGGCTATAGTGTGGATCAGGCGGCCGATGGCTTCTCGTTTGCCGTACTGCCCACGAGCGTGTATGGAACCTCAGGAGCCGGTCCCAACCTTTCCGAATCGGCCAATGCGCCGGGTGTGTTTGGCATTGGTTTTTGGGTCTATCCGGCCGGGACCAATCATGTAACCGTGCACTGGGATAACCGGGAGATTGTCCGGTATTATGTGGACCCGGCCAAGGTGAACTTTGCCAACGGCGTCTGGAATCGGGCCACGCTGACGATCAACTCCATCGGGCCGGGGGGCAATGTGAAACTGGAACTCATCGGCAACGTCAACGGAACGCCCCAGACGGTAACCGTCTTTGATAAGTATTTTTACGGCCCATCCGGGTTTGAAAACCGGGTGCAGTTTTCCGGCCGAACCGGCGGGGCCAATATGGATGTCAATCTGGATAATATCCAGGTGACTTATTCCAATCCGATAACGCCGTTAAGTTCCATCTCCGTACCGGCCAACACGCTCCAACAGGATTTCGACCATCTGGGGACGACGCATTTTGTGGCCAATCAGTACGGGTCGGCCCCAGGGCCGCAGGTGTTGCCCGGCCAGGGGGTGGGTTCTTCTAGACCGACCAATTACCTCCGCCTGATCCAGCAAACCAACAACCAGCTCAATCAGATTGCGTTTGATCGGGTGGCCACCGGGCTTTATCAGCGGATTGAGGCGGAGTGGGATTTTTCGATCCTGGCCGGGGCCGACGGCGGGGCGTTTGCACTGCTCAATACCGGTTGGGAGGGCATCAGCGGACCGGTGTCCAACCCTAGCCCTGCCTGGGAAAATCCTCGGTTTACTACCGGCTTTGCCATCGGTTTCGATGTATATCCGAACATCTATGATATTTCGCTCAATTGGGCTGGTCAGGAGGTTGCCAAAGTAAGCTCCTATGATTACCGGGGAACGGACTTCCGCCACGCTTCAGCCGTCATCGACTTTGTTAGCGGCGGGGCCAATGTCTCCCTTTCCATCACTGCCCCTGGTGGGGTGACCACCCCGATTTTCACCAACTATTTCATCCCCGGGATGACGCCTTACGAAAGCCGGGTGGCCTTCGGCGCACGTACCGGCGGCCTGAACACCAACTTCGACCTGGATAATATTGTGGTCCGTTGGCTGAACCCCGTTGCCGAACCGACCGATCCGTTCCATTGGCGGGGCATTACCGGCGATTACTACGACAACACCAAATGGACCAACAACGTCCTGCCCACCGGCAACGACCATGCAGTAATCGACGTGGGCGTGGCCACCGGCACGGTAAATCTCCAAGGCACAGGTAGCCTCACCGTAACCGGCTCCGGCGGCCTGAACGCCAGCAGCCTCCAGGTGGCCGGCGCCCCCGGTACGCAAGGCACCCTGATCCTCAGCGGCAACGCTCAGGTCGTCTCTCAGGGCGATTTCTACGTCGGCAATGGTACCGGTGCTTCCGGCAATGTCTCCATCAGCGGGAACGCCCGGCTTATCGTCAACGGAACCAACACCGTGATTGGCCGGGGCGGACTGGGCCAAGTGGTTCAAAACGGTGGCACGGTGAGCCTGAAGCGGCTGTTTATCTCTGAGTTTGGCGGCTCGGCCGGCTCCAGTTACACCTTGAACAGTGGCACACTCACTATGAGTGATGTCCTTGAAGTGGGCCGAACGGAGCTCGGCACCTTCACCCAAAACGGCGGGGCAGTTACTGCCAATAGCGATCTTTATGTAGCTAACAGACAAGGCGGCGGGGGTGCTCCCGGCGGCAGCACCTATCAGATGAATGCCGGCACACTTACCGTCAACGGCACCCACACCGTGGTCGGCCGGGGCGACGATGGCTATTTCGTCCAAAACGGTGGCACGGTGAATCTGAAGCGACTGTTTATCTCTGAGTTTGGCGGCTCGGCCGGCTCGACGTACACGATGAATGCCGGAACGCTCACCCTCAGCCAGCGCATGGAAGTCGGCCGCAGCGAACTGGGCACCTTCACCCAAACCGGCGGCGTGGTCAATGCACTGGCCGTCGAAGCCTCCCCGGACGATTTCAGTATCATGATCGGCCGGTATGGGCCGGGCGTCTATAACCTCCAAGGCGGAACGCTCAACGTCGGAGTGCTGCGCAAAGGCAGCGACGGCCAATTCAATTTCACCGGCGGTCGGCTCAACGCCCAGCGGGTGGAGTTTGATCTAACCAATGCCGGCGGTATCCTGGCCCCAGCCGACACGGCCATCGGGACAACCACCCTCGTCGGCGCCTACACTCAGAGCGCTGCCGGTACTCTGGAAATCGACATCGAAAGCCTCTCCCATTTTGATACCCTCTCGGTGCAGGGCAATGCCACCTTGGCAGGCCAAGTGCTGGTCGATCTCTGGGGAACCTATTCGCCTGGCCTGGGCGAAGGGTTCAACATCCTGACGGCCACCGGCACGATCGACATTACCGGGCTGACGGTAAGTGGCGATCCGCCGGTGAACAGCCGCTGGCTTTTGAACGTGCTGGACGCCCCCGGCGGCGGCCAAATCCTCCAACTCCAAGCCGCCGTCCCCGAACCCAGCACCTGGCTTCTGGCTCTGGCCGATTGGTTTGCCTAGCTGGTGGAAAAATAATCTCCCTTCGACGCCGAAGTAAGGAGAGGAAGTCCTTGGCAAGCCCGAGATAGCAAAGATAAGGCCTGGTTAAATAGGAGAAAACGGTGAAACTGTTTATTCGCTGTTTGGCACTGACGGTCCTGGTGGGGCCATTCGTCTCCCAGGCGGAAGCAACCCTTGTGTTGCGCTACAATTTCGACGATAGCACCGCTACGGACCTTTCCGGCAATAGCAATCACGGGACCGTAGGAAGTAACATTTTCTTTACTACGGACACCCCGTTTGGCGGTGGATTGGCAGCAGGTACGTCGAGCAATCCGGGCGGCGGCGATTCGACGCGGGTGATTGCGACGCCTACCTCGTCCAGCTTAGAAGCTATCAATAATCATCTGAGCATTTCGTTTTGGATGAAGTCCAAGGCATCGGACAATAACAACTGGGTTCGCATCTTTCAACACGGCACCGAGGCCGACGGGGCCAGAACTTGGTTGGTTGATCGTTACTGGGATACATCCGACGTGAACGTACGGGTGGACACGGTAGCCAGCGCCGGGGGCCAATACAACCAAAACATTGCGGTGGGCGGCACGGCCACTTTCGACGGCCAGTGGCATCATGTGTTTTATACGCTATCGAATGGGCAGTATTGGGAATATGTAGATGGGAAGTTATCTACTTCCGGAACCTACAAACATGGGGATGGCCTCGGGAACACTAGGCCGCTCTATATTTTCGGCCGAAATAACGACGGAGAATATGTCGGCCTGTTGGACGACATTGCCATTTGGGATGATCCCAAGGGACCTGCATGGCCGGCTACCATTGCCGCCCTAGCCGACTGGTTCGGCGTCTCGTTGAATGATCCTGGAGTGGCTGCGGTCGCCTCGCTGAATATCCTGGGCGCCACGGCGGAGGCCGGGCCAAGAGCCTGGATGTACACCAATCAGTTCGCTCCCCCCATGGGCGGCGGCTCTCTCAGCGCCGGTATGCACTATATCGGTACAGATACCGTGCGTTACATCATCTTCCAAAGCGATGGTACCGGCGGTTGGCTCGGCGTCCGCGACCTGCCCGAACCGAGCACCTGGGTCTTGGCCTTGGCGGGGCTGGTGGCCTTAGCGGGTATCGGCTATCGCCGATCGAACCGGAAATAATCGACGCTGCAACCGGAAATCCATCGGACTGTTTCAAAGAATTGCCTCCAGAGGTAGGTTTTTTCTCTCTCCTACCTCGATGATTCTTACCGCCCTTTCTGCACACCCCCTAAAAAGGGAGATTTCTGGGGGTTTTTATTATCTTCTGAACCCCGCTATTTATGGTACGCAATTCCCATCTTTAGAGTGGGTTTCCCGAATCCCCATGAACAAGGTCCCTCACGGAACTTCGACGGCGTTTCTGTTTTTTTAGAAATTCGATAAAATATTTTTAGAAGTCGAAACCTTCGGGCCCCTTCGGGGTTCGACCTATCTAGGTTGAGTGTATCCACCGGAACCAATTGCCAGAGTCTGTAGAGTCCGAGCGATTTTTAAGCCCCTGCAAGTCGTAGGGGCTCCCGGAGGGATACAGGCAAACTAGAAAACCCTCCTTCATTCGGTCAAGTCCTACCTGCCTGGCCGATTTGTTCTCCACTATCTGGATGCCCGCCGTCTTTATGAAAAGGGGAGGATCGTTATGAGCGGATTGCTTCTGGCCGCGATAGCAGTGCTTTGGGGAGCGGATGCGGGGGGGATCGCCAGTCCCTCTTCTTCTGGGGGGAACCTGCCGGTTGCCTCGGCCAATAAAACGCCGGTGGCCTCCACCCAGGAGGTCCCAGGGACGCCGTTTGAGTCGGCGGCCCCGCTTACCAGTGAGCACCCGATCGACAAAATTGTCTTCGGCAAACTGAAGCAATTGGGCATTCCGCCGGCCCGGCTCTGTTCGGACGAAGTTTTCCTCCGCCGGGTGTATCTGGACCTGATCGGCACATTGCCCACCGCGGAGGAAGCCCGCCAATTCCTGAACGATCCGAGTCCCCACAAACGGGAGGCCCTGATCGATCGGTTGTTGCAGCGGGAGGAGTTTGCCGACTATTGGGCCATGAAATGGAGCGACCTGCTGCGGATCAAAGCGGAGTTTCCGATCAATCTTTGGCCCAATGCGGCCCAGGCCTATCATCGGTGGGTTCGGACGGCCATCCGGGACAACATGCCCTATGACCGGTTTGTCCGGGAGCTGCTGACGGCCAACGGGAGCAATTTCCGGGTGCCGCAAGTCAATTTCTATCGGGCCGTCCAGAGCAAAGACCCTCAAACCATTGCCCAGGCGGTGGCCCTGACCTTCATGGGGGTTCGGGCGGACAAATGGCCGAAGGACCAACTGGCCGGCATGGCCGCCTTCTTCTCCCGCATCTCCTACAAGCCGACCGGCGAATGGAAAGAGGAGATCGTCTGCTTTGACCCGGAGAAGCTGATTCGGCCGGCCCAACCGCCGGCGTTGCCGGGGACCGTGTCGGCCACCACTCCACCCACCCCACCGCCGGCGCCGACGCCTTCCGGCAAACCGGCCGCTTCCGGCTCCGGAGGAAGTGCCTCCGGGCAAGCAGGCCCTGGCAGCCCCAAAGCCGAACCCCTGGTCGCCACGTTCCCGGACGGCACTTCGGTCCGTATCCGGCCGGATCAGGACCCCCGGGTCGTCTTTGCCGATTGGCTCATCCAGCCTAAAAATCCCTGGTTTGCCAAGAATATCGTCAACCGGATTTGGTCTTGGCTTCTGGGCCGAGGGATTATCCACGAGCCTGATGACATCCGACCGGATAACCCGCCCAGTAACCCGGAGCTATTGGCCTTTTTGGAAAAAGAGTTGGTCGATAGCGGCTATAACCTTCGGCATATCTATCGGCTGATCGTAACGTCGAAGACGTATCAGCTTTCGTCGATTCCGCGCAGCAGCAAGCCGGAGGCGGCGGCCCAGTTTGCCTATTATCCCGTGCGGCGTCTGGAGGCGGAGGTGCTCATCGACGCCCTGAATCAGATCACCGGCACCACAGAACAATACAGCAGCATGATTCCGGAGCCGTTTACGTATATCCCGTTGGGCTACCGGGCCGTGGCTTTGCCGGACGGCAGTATTACCAGTGCGTTTTTGGAGCAGTTTGGCCGACCGCCGCGCGACAGCGGTCTGGAAGCCGAACGCAATAACCGGATCACCGCCAACCAGCGCTTGCACCTGCTCAATTCGAGCCATATTCAACGGAAAATCCAGGAAGGGCCGAAATTGCAGGCCCTGCTCCAATCGCTCAGCGCTCGGCCGCAACCGAAACCCCTGGCAGGAGCCCGAAAAGGTCTGGCCGGCCGAGCACGCGAGCAGTTCCGCACCCAGGCCGCCGAGACCCAAACGGCGGAAAACGTGCTGACGGAATTGTATCTTACGATCCTCTCCCGTCGGCCCACGCCGCAGGAAAAGGCCGCCGTGGCCGAGTACATTCAAAAAGCCACGGCGAAACGGGACGCCTTCTTCGACGTGGTCTGGGCGTTGATCAATAGCTCGGAGTTTTTGTATCGACACTAAAACCTGCAACATTTGTGACAGTTCACCGAATGGCGGGAACATGATGTGTCATTCCTGCGAAAGCAGGAATCCAGGCTGTTTTGTGCCTGCTAAATAAGTCCACTCAATGCCGGAAGTGGTTGGACTACTGGCAACCCCGAAAACGAAAGGTGTTTCGCCCACTTGGGCCACTTTCGCAATTATATGGACCTATTTAGAGTGTTGCTCTGGAACACCGGGGTACCAGGGCAACAGGGAGTCCTCCTACTTTCTGGATTCCCGCTTGCGCGGGAATGACACCCCTCACCCGGTGGTGCCAAAGGCACTGCCGGCCTCTCCCACCAGGGGAGAGGCAATTTCCTTTGGTCGGCTAAAATGTTACAAAACCAGAACATCGGTAACAGTTTATTTTAACCGGATTCAGTGAAAGGTGGGCGTATGGACACATTATGGCGTCGGTTGCTGGACAGTGGGGAAGGCAAGATGAATCGTCGGCAGGCGATCCGGCGGAGCCTAGCTACCGGGTTGGGGTTGGTGCTGAGCGGCCGGGTGTCGGCCTATAGCCTGGCCGGGCAGCCATCGCCGAAAGCAAAAGCGAAGTCCGTCATCCAGGTCTGGCTTTGGGGCGGGGCGTGCCATCTGGACACCTTCGACCCAAAACCCAATGCTGGCGACGAGTACACCGGTCCGCTGAAAAACCCCATCGCTACCAATGTGGACGGAATCCGCATTTGTGAACTGCTGCCGCTGCTGGCCAAACAGGCGGATAAATACTCCCTCATCCGGAGCATGACGCACGGCAACAACGGCCATGAGACAGCGGCCTATATGGTGCAGACAGGCTGGCCGGCCGGGGAGAAAGATGTTCATCCGTGCATTGGGGCGGTGGTCTCTTTCTTCCGCGGATACGGCGCTGGCTACAAAGGATTGATCCCGCCGTATATTGTAGTTACCCAGCCGCAGGGCCGATTTTCCGAGGCCGGTTTTCTGGGCAACCGCTATAAGCCGTTTGCCACCGGCGGCGACCCAGCCCGCACCCCGTTTGTCGTGGAAGGCGTGGTGGCCCAGGGGGTCTCCGAAGAGCGGCAAAAAAATCGGCGAGAACTGCTGGGCAAACTCGATCAGCTCCGCCAGGCCCTGCCCGAGGATCCGCAAATGACCGCCCTCCAGCAGGCCGAAAAAGAAGCCTATGATCTCATCCTCGGCGATGCGGGCAAAGTGTTCGATCTTACCCAGGAAAAACCCGAAGTGCGGGATAAATATGGCCGAACCACCTTCGGCCAGTCCTGCTTGCTGGCCCGCCGTCTGGTGGAAAAAGGCGTGCCCTATGTAACCATCAACTACGGCGGCTGGGACACCCATAAAGCCCACTTCCAGGCCATGCAGAGGAAACTTCCCGAATTGGACAAGGGGCTGGCCAGTCTGCTGGAAGAGCTGGCCCAACGCGGCCTGCTGGAAACGACGATCGTCTGGTGCTGCGGTGAGTTCGGCCGAACCCCGAAAATCAATTGGGCCCCGCCCTGGAACGGCGGACGCGACCATTACGGCAAAGTGTTTTCCGTTCTGGTGGCCGGCGGCGGGTTCAAAGGCGGCTGCGTGGTCGGTTCTTCCACCGAAAAAGGCGAAGAGGTCAAAGAACGACCGGTGTATCCGGTGGACCTCTTGGGCAGCATGTACGTGCTGCTGGGGATCGATCCGACGGCCCGGTTGCCCCATCCGTTGGGCGAGGTGGCCACCGTCCTGCCCACCAATTCGGAAAAGGTCCGAAGCGGCGGCCTGCTCAAGGAGATCATGTAGAAAATCTTGCAACCGCCTTGGCGGTGAGCGACGACCTGTGTGTTTCGGCAAAGCATGATTCTATGAGGATAGGAGGTACCGCATGAACCCCATCCTGCAGAATACTCCAAGAAACATTCCCATGGCGGTTTTTACCCGATGGCTTCCGATCTGCTTGGCCAGTACGATTCTGGTCGGTTGGGTCTGCCAGGCGGAGGCGCAGCAGCGGGGGTTTCAGATCGGGTATGTCTATCCGGCGGGCGGCCAACAGGGGAGCACCTTCGAGGTCGTGGTGGCCGGGCAGTTTTTGGCCGGTGCCGATAAAATCCTGGTTTCCGGCCCCGGAGTGCAGGCCACGATTACCGAAATGGTCCGCCCCATGACCGGCCGGGAGATCAACGATCTGCGGATTCAGATCGACGAGCTGGTGGCCAAGCGGGCCGTCGTCATGAAAGACGACCGTGCCCTGGAGGAATTCCGTAGTTTCCAAAAGGCCAAGACACTGCCGAAAGACTCGAAAGGTTCGGCCGACATGGATGAACGGATCGCCGAGCTCAAGCGCAAATACGCCGGCGCCACCTGGACCCGAGAGGACGAACGCCGCCTGATGGAACTGCGCCGGAAACTGGCCATGGGAATACGGCGGCCTGCCAACCCCGCCATCAGTGAACTGGTGATCGCCCGGATGACCATCGCCCCAGACGCTCCGCCGGGACAACGGGAACTGCGTCTGGCTACCGCGATGGGCGTGTCGAATCCTCTGCCGTTCTATGTGGGGCGATTGGCCGAGTATTCGGAACCCCTCGTCAAACAAATCCCCGAACAGCGAAGCGCTGTAGCCGGGACGGCGGCCATCCGCCCTCAAGAGCCAAGGCTGCCCATCGAGGTAACCACGCCGTGTACCATCAACGGTCAAATCCTGCCCGGCGAGGTGGACCGGTATCAGTTCAAGGCTCGCAAAGGGCAACACCTGGTAGCGGTCGTGCAAGCCCGGGACCTGATCCCCTACATTGCCGACGCGGTGCCCGGTTGGTTCCAGGCCGCGGTGGCCCTGTACGACAAGCAGGGCAAAGAACTGGCCTATGTGGATGACTTCCGCTTCCAGCCTGATCCGGTTCTTTGTTGCGAAATCCCGGCCGACGGGGTGTATGTGCTGGAGATCAAAGACGCTATCTATCGGGGCCGGGAAGACTTTGTCTATCGGATCACCCTGGGCGAGATTCCGTGGGTGACAGACATCTTTCCACTGGGCGGCCCGGCCGGGAAGGCAACCACCGTAGAACTGACCGGCTGGAACCTGCCAGTGCAGACCTGGACTTTCCAGCCCAAGGAGACGGCACCGGGCATCTATACCTATTGGGTTGGGAAGGATTGGCCCGCGCCGGTGCCGATCCGGTTTGCCGTCGATACTCTGCCGGAGACGCTCGAAAAAGAGCCCAATAACAGTGTGGAGCAGGCCCAACCGCTTCAGATGCCTCAGATCGTCAACGGCCGCATCCAGACGAGCGATGATGAAGATGTGTTCCGTTTCGAGGGCAAAGCCGGGCAAAAGGTCGTCCTGGAGGTGATTGCCCGGCGGGTCGGCTCGCCGCTAGACTCCCTACTGAAACTCTGCGACGCCCAAGGAAACCTCTTGGCCGCCAGCGACGACATCGAAGACCCAAGCTGCGGCTGGCTGACGCATTATGCGGATTCCCGGATCGATGCCACCCTGCCGTCCGACGGTGTGTACTACATCCACCTTCGGGACGCCCAGCATCGCGGCGGGCCGGAGTATGCCTATCGGCTGCGGATCAGCCCGCCCCGGCCGGATTTTGAACTCCGGATGGTGCCTTCGGCGCTCAATGTCCGCCCGGGCAGCACGGCCACTTGCACCGTCTATGCCGTGCGAAAGGACGGTTTTACCGGCCCAATCCAACTCCGCCTGAAAGATGCTCCGAGTGGGTTCCGGTTAAGCGGTGGCCTGATCCCGGCCGGCCAAGACCAGGCCAAACTCACCATCACGGCCCCCCTGTTCGGAGCGGATAAACCCTACCGATTGCAATTGGAAGGGGCAGCCACGGCGGAGGGCCAGGAAATTGTTCGCCCTGTGGTCCCTGCAGAGGACCGCATGCAGGCTTTCGCTTATCACCACCTGACGCCCGCGGGGGACTTCTCGGTAGCGGTCATCGGACGGGAATGGCTTCAGAACATGGTGAAATTGCTTACCCCTGGGCCGATCCAAATCCCGGTCGGCGGCTTGGCCAAGGTGCAAATTCAGATGCCGCCCACACCGATGTTTGATCGGATCGAATGGCTCCTGGAAGATGCCCCCGAAGGAATTAGCGTCAAAGAAGCCAACCAGACCGGCTACACCACTGAGGTGGTGCTGGCAACCGACCCAGCCAAACTCAAACCCGGCCAAAAAGGCCAGCTCACCCTTGCCCTGGTGCCCAGGTTCGCCAGACCCAAACAAGCCAAACTGCCTATCCGCCAACCTCAGCAAGGGCTCCGAGGTTTTCCTCAGCAAGGGATCCGCTTGCCGGCCATCCCGTTTGAAGTCGTCCGGCAGTAACCTGCTAGAGGACAGGCCTCCGGTCCGCCAACCCTGGGAATACGGCCGTCTGGTCCGCCCCTGTTGGTCTCTCCCGCAAAGGGGAGAGGCGAAGGTTCTAGTTTGACTGTATCTACCCAGCCAAGTCCCCACAACTTGTAGGGGGTAAGAATCGGCTCAAACCCAACAGATTGTGGTAATTACTTCCGGTAGATACAGTCAAGCTCGACTGCTGCTTGCGCAGGAATGACATGAAGAGGGCTTTCTGCGTCGGCAGAAAGATTCCAGAAAATATTCACTCCGGACTGGCCGTGGCGGAGTTTCGTTGCACGGGCCGAAGCGGGCTTTGGTGAAGCAGGAACTTTTTCCGTCCAGCGCCGGCGAGAAAATCGACGGTGGCCTGGCGCTGGGGACCGCTGCCGCTGAGGGCCACAATCCGGCCCAGCCCATACTGCGGATGCAAAACCAACATTCCATGAGAAAACTCTTCGGGCGAATGGGTCGGCGGCGGGGTCTGCCCGGCTAGTTCCGCTGCTGTCCGAAGCGGCATCGTACCGCCCAGGCCTCCCTGGCCTTTGACCCCCGAAGAGCGGCGCCGGTGATTTTGCTCCGGCGGATTTTGGCTGGCCGATCCGAACCGTCCTGTTTTGGGAACCGATCTGTTGAGCGGATTTTCCTCTGCCGAGCCCGATTCCGGTGGGGTGTCCCAATCCTTTTCTCCAACGAGGTCTGCAGCCGGGTCTTCGGTGGGGACGATGCGGACGCCGGTTTCTGCGTCGAAAAGTTCCATTTCCGGCCTGGGCAATTCCATCAGGAATTCGCTGGGGACGGTCATTTTGCGCTGGCCGCGGAAGTCCCGGTTCCGGGCGTAGCTGATCTGCAATTCTTCCTGCGCCCGGGTCATGCCGACGAACATGAGCCGACGTTCTTCTTCCAGCTCATCCGGGTTGCCTCGGCTTCGCTCATGGGGCAACAGGCCGTGTTCGACCGCAATCAGATAGACCACTGGGAATTCCAAGCCCTTCGATGCATGGAGCGTCATCAGGGTAACCGTATCCTGTTGGGTTTCCCAGGGGTCGGTGTCGCTGGTGAGGCTTGCCTGTTCCAGGAAATCTTCTAGCGGACTTTGGCCGGTGTAATGTTCGTCGAACTCCCGGCAGGCGGTGAGCAGTTCTTCGATATTGGCCAGTCGCTGCTGGGCCTCTTCCGTGTCGGCGTCGAATTGATCGCGGTAGCCGGTCTCCGAAAGCACCAGGCCCAGGATTTCTTCGACCGGGCGATGGGCCGATTGGCGAACACGCTGCCAAACTTCGGCAAACTCGGCCAATTTGATCCGAGCGCGTTTGTCCAAGCTGGCGATCCGCTCCGCCTGCTGGAGAGCGTCCAACAGCGAGATATGTTGTTGCCGGGCATATTCCTGGAGCCGTTGGATCGTGGTTTTGCCGATCCCGCGGGGCGGCGATTGCAGGGCCCGTAAACACGCTTCCTCATCCCTGGGGTTATTCAGCAGACGGAGATAGGCCAATAGGTCCCGCACTTCTTTACGCTGGAAAAATTCGACCCCATGAACTAATTGATAGGGGACACCGGCGGCCCGCAGTGCCAGTTCCAAGGTTCGGCTCAGGGCGTTGATTCGATAAAAGATGGCAAAATCCCGGTATCGGCGTCGTCCCGCTCGGACCGCATGGGCAATCTGCTCGGCAATGTCCCGGGCCTCGTCCTGATGCGTCAGATAGCATACAAGCCGAACCGGCTGGCCCAGACCGTTTTCTGTATAGAGGTCTTTTTGTTTCCGTTTGATGTTATGGGAGATCAGTTCGGCGGCCACACGAAGAATCCGCCGGGTGCTCCGATAGTTCTGCTCCAGGCGAACCACTCGCACCTGGGGAAAATCTCGCTCAAACTCCAGGATGTTGTTCAGGTTCGCCCCCCGCCAACCGTAGATGGATTGGTCTGGGTCGCCGGTAACGGCCAAATGGGGATGATCGATCGACAAGGCCCGGGCAATCGCATATTGGGCCAAATTGGTGTCCTGATATTCGTCGATCAGGATGAACCGATAGCGGGCGTCCAACTCCTGCCGGATGTCCGGATTTTCTTGCAGCAGAGTGGCTACGTGCAATAGCAGATCGTCGAAATCGGCCGCATTGGCCGCCAAAAGCGCCCGCTGATACGCCGTATAGACCTCCGGGATCACCCGTCCCAGCGGATGGCCAGGCTGAGATACATATTCTTCGGGCCGGATTAGATTGTTCTTGGCCCAACTGATGGCCGTCGCCGCTGTCTCCGGCGTGCTTCGCAGAAGATCAAGCTGCAACTCCTCCAGAACCCGACGGAGCAGCCGGGCGCTGTCCTCCGTGTCGTAGATGGTATAGTTTTCTTGCAGCCCCACCAGCGGGCCATACGTCCGCAAAAGCCGGGCGCAAAACCGATGGAACGTGCCGATCCAGACCGGCTGCCCCGGCACGAGGGCTTGAACCCGACTCCGCATTTCCTCGGCGGCCTTGTTCGTGAAGGTAAGCGCCAGGATTTGGCTGGCCGGGATGCCCTGGGCGAGCAGATAGGCAATCCGATGGGTGATGACTCGGGTTTTTCCGCTTCCTGGTCCAGCCAAGACCAGAAGCGGCCCCTCCACATGACAGACCGCCTCCCGCTGCGCTTCGGTCAACCCTCGCAATATGGCCTCCACTGCCGCAGGTCCTTCGTGGCCCAAAACCCACAATGTTTTAACCCCAGATTTCCACTCGGCAAACTTTTCTGTCCCCCTCTTCACTATAACCGTATTCTGGGCTTTCCGACTAGGGCCTCTTCGGTGGCCGGAGAACTGCAAAGTCAGGTGGAAGGGCGAAAACCGAGGTGCGAGAGTATGGGGCCGGGGTGCCACTGGATGCGTTCGGCAGTGGCCCGGAGGGGCTGGTTCGGCGGACTCAGCAGGCGAAGAACCGTGAGAGCGGCATTGGTAAGGCTGGCAAACACCTCGGCCAAGCCGGGGCGCTTGGGGTAGTGACGGTCCTCGTCCCACCAGCGGTCCTTGATGAAGTGGAGGCAGTTTTCCACCTCCCAATGGCCGCGGATGTAGGCGTGCAGCTCCCGAGGACGTGACCAGGTCGGGGTCCAAACTGCTCACGAAGTAGCGGCTCTCGCAAGAAAGGACTGTTCCCTCCGCAGATCGCACTTCACGATCAGCGCGGATGACAATGCGACAGCCCGCGACGTTCAGACGCTGCCGGATATAGTCGGCATCGTCGAGATTGACCCATATCCGTCGCGTTTCCTTTCGATCCCCTTTTTGACGCTGATTTCCTGATGAGGCCGCGCGGGGGAAACACGGGCAAAACAGGCTTTCAACGCATCGAGCAAGTCCGGTTGATTACTCTTTACCTGAAAGAGGTAGGCGACCTCGTGCGACTGGAGAAGTTCGAGCAACGGTCGTTGCGCGTAGATGGCGTCGCCCGTGAGAAGTCTCAAGGCGGGATAGGCGTCCAGCAGTTCGGCGAGATGCTGCTTGAGGCTGCCGGGCTCGTTCGTTTTGTCCCCGCTGATCGACCATTGATCGAGTGCCAACTTGATCCGCTGCAGAAAGACATTGAGCATCTGAACGGGCGATCCATCGGCCGCAAGTCCTTGGGCGCACGTTTTGCCATCGACCGCCGCC
>Ga0272448_1000993_pt1 | contig 40058 bp, 38 predicted proteins | sample YNPCB0191_FD_202220 | JGI IMG/M metagenome (GOLD analysis project Ga0272448, IMG submission 202220) | Hot spring sediment microbial communities from Yellowstone National Park, WY, United States - YNP-CB-019-1 | ecosystem: Environmental > Aquatic > Thermal springs > Hot (42-90C) > Sediment...
AGGCTGCAGGATGCCCGAGAGAGGATAGACTTTATGCCTTTGGGGTCTTGCGCCTTTTCCGGGACATCACTTCCACTGGACCGGGGGTTTGTCTGCCGGCAGCTGGGTTTTAAGGCAGCGACTACCAATAGTATTGACAGTGTAGCTGATCGGGATTTTATAATTGAGGTTGTGGCTGATTTGGCTATCATCTCTGTGCACCTTTCTCGGATTGCTGAGGACCTCATACTTTGGTCCACCCAAGAGTTCAACTTTATCGATATAGATTTTTCCTTTTGCACTGGCTCAAGTATTATGCCCCACAAGAAAAACCCTGATGTATTAGAGCTTATTCGGGGATTAAGCGGTAGGATACAGGGCGACCTTTCTTCGCTTTTGGTGCTTTTAAAGGGATTGCCTACTTCTTACAATCGGGATTTACAGTTGGATAAGCCGCCTTTGTTTGATGCCTTAGATAATGTAAAGGAGTCTTTGGAGATTTTGGCAGAGCTTTTTGAAAATATTGTGGTAAAAAAAGAGGCAATTGCCAGTCATTTAAAAGACGAATCTTTATTTACGGTGGATATTGTAGAATACCTTATTAAGAAAGGTGTATCTTACCGCCAGGCCCATGATATCGTAGGACGGATGGTGAAGGATTGTCTGGATAAAGGCAAAAGGATTTCCGAATTGAGCGTTGGCGAATTAAAAAGGTTTTCGCCTTTTTTAGATTTAGAGATAAAGCATTTTTTGGACCCTGGGGTTTCAGTGGAGTTGAAGCGTTCATTAGGCGGAACAAGCCCGCAGCTTGTGGCAGGGAGGATTGATTATTGGCGGCGTCGGCTCAAGTAGTAATAATTTTGACCTCTGGTTTATAGATGCACGAGTTTAGATTTATTCGAAAGATTCTTTATTGCGAAAAAGTAAAGGTAGAGGATATAGTTAGGCGTTTTGGCAGTCCCCTTTACATCTACAGTTACCAGACCTTAATTGACCACTTTCTTAAGCTAAGAAAGGCCTTCGCGGAAATTAACCCCTTGATATGTTACTCGGTTAAGGCGAATTCCAATCTGGCGATACTCAGATCTTTGGTTAATCTTGGAGCGGGTTTGGATATTGTCTCCGGAGGAGAGTTATTTCGGGCGCTTACAGTTGGTTGTCCACCAGAAAAAATAGTCTATGCCTCAGTGGGTAAAACTGACCAGGAGATTACTGAGGCCATAAAGAACAAAATCTTATTTTTCAATGTAGAATCACTTTCGGAGTTAGAGAATATAAATCGTATCTGTAAAAAACTCTCTCTATCTGCCAATGTGGCTGTGAGGATTAATCCTGACGTGGAGGCCAAGACCCACAAATTTATTACTACCGGAAAAATTACCAATAAATTTGGCATTGATTTTAAGGAGGCAGAGAGGATATTTTCCAGGCAGTCCCATCTTCCGTATCTTAAGATTAAGGGGTTGCATATCCACATTGGTTCGCAGATAACCCAAAGCGAGCCATTTGTGGCGGCGATAAAAAAGGTAGTTGATTTTGCCCGGCGTTTGAAAAAAAATGGGTTTAATTTGGAGTATTTGAATATTGGCGGTGGCTTGGGTATTGTCTATGATAAGGAGATACCCCAGACTGCTGCTGCCTTTGCCGATAAGGTTCTGCCCTTGCTTAAATCTAGCTGCCTGAAGATAATTATGGAGCCAGGCAGATTTATCGTAGGCAATGCCGGGATATTGGTGACTAAGGTCTTGTATGTTAAATATACACCGAGAAAAAAATTCATCATAGTAGATGCGGGGATGAATGATTTGATTCGGCCAGCGCTTTATGGCGCCTATCATAATATCGTTCCCTTGCGCTGGTTGGTGCATCATCGCAGGAAGGAAAAGGCGGATGTGGTTGGTCCTATCTGTGAGAGTGGTGACTTTTTAGCCAAGGTCAGGGTTTTGCCTAAGGTTAAAGAGGGTGAGTACCTGGCGGTTATGAGTGCGGGTGCTTACGGTTTTAGTATGTCTTCGAATTACAATTCCCGACTGCGGGCTGCGGAGATTATGGTTATGAGGGACAAGGTCTTCACTATACGCGAAAGAGAGACATTTCAGGATTTGATAGCTAAAGAGAAAATCCCCGCTGTACTTTTGGAAGACTGATATGGCTAAGCTTATTTTTGACAAGATGGAGGCCTCAGGAAACGACTTTGTGGTTGTAAGTATTATTTCTTTTCTTGGTAGTCGTTCATCGTCGTTTGAGCAAGGCGGTTCGGCTGCTGTTGGTCAGGTTTTCTCAAAGGCCAGAAATTTTTCAGCCTTAGTCAAAAAATTATGCCACCGAAGGTTTGGTGTAGGTGCTGATGGAATGCTTCTTTTAACTGATTCGCGGCGCGCTGATATCCGTATGCGCATTTTTAATGCCGATGGCTCAGAGGCCCAGATGTGTGGCAATGGGGCTAGATGTTGTGCCTTGTGGTTAAAACATTATTTTGGCAGGCCTCGTAGAAAGAAATCCTTTGAACTTGAGACCTTGGCTGGCATAATTAAGACCGAGGTAGATGAGAAAAATCGGGTGCGAATAAAGCTGACTGACCCTTTTGATTTTAAACTGGATATCCCGCTTAAAATCTACGGCCGGGCTATACGGGTTAATTTTGTTAATACTGGCGTGCCCCATACAGTTATTTTTTGCAGCGGCCTGGATGATATTGATGTGCTAAAGATTGCTCCCCAGATACGCTACCATAGGTATTTTTCCCCTTCGGGAACAAATGTGAATTTTGTAGAGGTATTATCGCCAACTGCAATTAAGCTACGCACCTATGAACGGGGGGTAGAGGATGAGACCTTGGCCTGTGGCACTGGCTCGGTTGCCTCAGCTTTAATTTTTTCCTTGAAGGCAGACCAGAGGCACAGTATTAAGGTACACACGCGAGGCAAAGAGGTCTTGACAGTGTATTATAAAAGAGATGATACAAAATTTTCTGATGTCTGGCTTGAAGGTAAGGCGCGTTTTGTCTTTCGGGGCGAGATGGAGATTTGATGTTTTAAAAAATATTTAGACTAAGGGAGGAAGATTTCTATGTTCGAGGGTTCAATAGTAGCCATAGTTACCCCTTTTAAAGACGGTAAGATTGATGAAAAAAGTTTGCGGGATTTGATTGAGTTTCAGATAAAGAATGGGACATCAGGAATTGTGCCGTGTGGGACCACTGGAGAGTCAGCAACCCTTTCTTTTGAGGAGCACCAGCGGGTTATTGAAATTACTGTCCAACAGGTAAAAAAGCGGATTATGGTAATTGCCGGCACTGGCTCAAATTCCACAGAAGAGGCGATTATGCTTACTCGGCATGCCCAGAAGGCCGGGGCTGATGCCTCCTTGCAGGTTTCTCCTTATTATAACCGTCCTACCCAAAGGGGGCTTTATGAGCATTTTAAGGCTGTGGCCCAGGCAGTAGATATTCCGATTATACTTTACAATATCGCCTCTCGTACTGGGGTGAATATTGAACCTGAGACTATTGCCAAGCTGGCTGCTGATTGCAAGAATATCCGCGGGGTAAAAGAGGCCTCAGGCAATCTTGACCAGATGTCCCGGATTATTAGTCTTTGTGGCAAGGATTTTGATTTGGTTTCCGGAGATGATAGCTTGACCCTTCCTATACTTGCCATTGGTGGTAAGGGGGTAATTTCAGTTGTGGCGAATATCGTCCCGAATGAGGTGGCAAGGATGGTTTTGGCATTCCAAAAGGGCAACTTAAAAGAGGCACAACAGTTGCACTATCGTCTTTTGCCTTTGGTAAAGGCGATGTTTATTGAGACCAATCCTATTCCTGTAAAGACCGCAATGGGGCTATTAGGATTATGCGAGCCGACTTTAAGGCTGCCTTTGTGTCCGATGTTGCCTGAAAACCAGGAAAGGCTAAAAAAGGCACTTAAGGATTACGGCTTGCTCAAGTAATTTTTTCTTACAAGGAGTCAAGATGATTAAATTGGGGATAGCAGGTGTCTGTGGTAAGATGGGAAGAAGGATATTTGAGTTGGCTTGCCAGGATAGTGATTTTGAGGTTACCTTTGGCCTGGAGAAGAAAGGTACGCCCTTAATTGGTAAAGAGTTGGGCAAGATTAAGGTATCCTCTAACCCAGATGGAATGTTTTTGGTGGATGTATTAATTGATTTTACTACCCCTGAGGCAACTGAGCTAAATCTGGATTACCTTGCCCGTTACAAAAAAGCAGCGGTTATTGGGACAACTGGGTTTAATGATAGTCAGTTAAAAAAGATTCAGCAGGTTGCGGATGTGGTGCCTATAGTCTTTTCTCCTAATATGTCAGTGGGGGTGAATCTTTTGTTTAGTCTGCTTCCTGAGATTGCCCAGCGTTTAGGAGCTGGCTATGGCATTGATATTGTTGAGGCGCATCACCGCACTAAAAAAGATGCGCCTTCAGGCACAGCCAAAAGGATTGCCCAGCTTATCTCAGAGCGCACGTCAGCTCAAATACCTATTCATTCCTTGAGATTAGGGGATATCGTAGGCGACCATACAGTTTTTTTTGTTGGTAATGGCGAGCGCATTGAGATAAAACACCAGGCGCACTCCCGCGACTGCTTTGCCAATGGGGCATTAAAGGCAGCAAAATGGGTTGTAGGTAGGCCTGCGGGTTTATATTCTATGCAGGATGTTTTAAAATAGGAGCAATAGCTATGATTGAGGTTTCTCAAAGGCTAAAGGAGTTACCACCGTATCTTTTTTTAGAGATAGATAAGGCCAAAAGAAAGGCCAGGGAGGAAGGCAGGGATATAATTGATTTTGGCGTGGGTGACCCTGACCAGCCTACACCTGAACATATAATCAAAAAGATGCAAGAGGCAGTTTTGGACCCTGCCAATCATCGTTATGCCTTAGACCAGGGCATGCCTGTTTTGCGCCAGGCAATTTGCGATTGGTATGCTGGTCGTTTTGGGGTGAGATTAGACCCTGATAATGAGGTGTTGCCTCTAATCGGTTCAAAGGAAGGAATTGCCCATCTGCCACTGGCATTTATAAACCGCGGTGAATACTCCTTAGTCCCGGATCCTTGTTATCCACCTTATAAAGGCGGAACAATTTTGGCTGAAGGAAAGGTATACCCTTTGCCGCTTAAAGAGGATAATGCCTTTTTGCCAGATTTAAAAAAGATTCCTTTAAGGGTGCTTAGAAAGGCCAGATTGATTTACATAAACTATCCCAATAATCCTACTGCTGCAGTGGCAGGTTTGGATTTCTATCAAGAGGTCGTCCGTTTTTGCCGCAAATATAAAATCCTGGCTGTTTCAGATGCTGCCTATTCTGAGTTAAGCTTTGATGGTTTTTCTCCGCCCAGTTTTTTACAGCTAGATGGCGCAAAGGAGGTGGGAATAGAATTTCATTCCCTTTCCAAGACCTTCAATATGACTGGTTGGCGTATTGGTTGGGTCTGTGGTCAAAGCTCAGCAGTTTCTGCCTTAGCCAAGGTAAAGTCAAATATTGATTCCGGGATATTTTCTGCTATTCAGGTAGCTGGTGTTGCTGCCTTAAAGGGAGATATGGGCTTTCTGGATAAGATGCGTAGTCTCTACAAGCAGCGTCGGGATTTGTTGGTTGAAGGGCTTAAAGGTTTGGGTTGGCAGCTAAATAGTCCCAAAGCTACATTTTATCTTTGGATAAAGGTTCCTTTAAAGATGGATTCCATTTCATTTTCCCGTATGCTTCTTGAAAAAGCGGATATTGTGGTTACTCCGGGGGTGGGGTTTGGTAAATACGGCGAAGGTTACATCCGTATGGCCTTGACCGTTAATGAAGGTCGAATCCAAGAGGCTATTACGCGTTTAAAAAAGATAACTTGATGGCCATAGCTTTTTTAAGTTTGGGTTCCAATTTAGGAAGAAGACGAGATTACCTACAGCAGGCCTTACGGCTGATAAATAGTATTGAGTCTTGCCGTATCCTTAAAGTATCTCCTATCATTGAAACCTCGCCTATTGGTGGTCCTTGCGGACAAAGGAAATTTTTGAACTGTGCGGTAAAGATAGAAACCTTTTTATCCTGCCATAAACTATTAAGTGCGCTTAAAAAAATCGAGCGCAAATTGGGGCGAAAAAGAACTGTGCGCTGGGGGCCGCGGACCATTGATTTGGATATACTTTTATATGGCGGCCAGTTTTGGGATGAGGATAAAATCCAGATTCCCCACCCGCGCATTTGCGAGCGCAACTTTTTATCCAAATTGATTGTTGGGTTGATATGAGAATTATTCGAAGCATTGCCTCAATGACCTTATTTTCAAAAAAATTGCATCTTAAAGGCAAATTTATTGGTTTTGTCCCGACAATGGGCGCTTTACATGCAGGGCACCTGAGTCTTATCCGTAAGGCGCGTAAAGAAAATGACTGCGTGGTAGTGAGCATTTTTGTTAATCCTTTGCAATTCGGACCAAAAGAAGACTATAAAAGGTACCCCCGCGATATTAATCGGGATATTCAGCTTTGTCTTCAGAATAAAGTTGATGTTATTTTTTATCCTGATGTAGCAACTATGTATCCAAAAGGTTTTTGCACCTATATCGAGGTTGAGGGTTTAAGTGATGTTTTGTGCGGTAGGTTCAGGCCTGGTCATTTTCGCGGTGTTACTACAGTGGTGGCTAAACTTTTTCATATTGTACAACCTGATTACGCCTACTTTGGCCAAAAGGATGCCCAGCAGGCGCTGATTATTGAAAGGATGGTAAAAGACCTTAATTTTTCTTTGCAGGTTAAGGTGTTGCCAACTATTCGGGAGCCTGATGGCTTGGCTATGAGCTCGCGCAATACTTATCTTAACCCAAAAGAAAGGATAGCTGCCCGGGTTTTGTCTGAGGCCTTAAAAAAAGCCCGCTTTCTTTATCAAAACGGCGTTACGGAATCAGGTAAAATCAAGTCAGCTATGCTGAAGATTATCCAAAAAGAAAATCTGGCCAGACCCCAGTATATCGAGATAGTTGACCAGGTTAATCTGCAGCCAGTTAAGAAAGTACAAAAGGGAAATCTGGTTGCTTTAGCTGTTTGGATAGGGAAGACCCGATTGATTGATAATACTGTAATCTAAATCTATGCCTAGATTAGGTAATTATAAGAAATTGAAGGTAGGCATTGTTGGCTGCGGTGCAATTGGTAGTTCTTTAGCCAAGATAATTAGAAGGGATTTTCCCGACAAATTAAGGTTAGCCGCACTTTATGACACTGATAATTTAAAAAGTAATCTTTTAGCCAAAGAGTTAGGCCTTAAAGAAAGATTGGTAGCCTTTTCGTTAAAAGACTGCATACAAAAAGTAGATTTAGTGATTGAGGCAGCCTCAGCCCAGGCCTGTGCAAACATAGTTCAGCAGGCGATTATCCAAAAAAGAAGCGTTTTGGCAATGAGTGTAGGAGGCTTGTTAGCCCAACTTAAAAAACTCACCACCCTTGCCCAAAAAAATAGAGTGAAAATCTACATCCCTTCTGGAGCTATCTGTGGAATAGATGCAGTTAAGGCAGCCAGGTTAGGTCAGCTTACAAGGGTTGTCTTGGTAACTCGCAAACCCGCGTTATCTTTTTTAGGGGTGGAGTATGTTAAAAAAAAGGGATTAGAGCTTACTAGGTTAAAGCAGGATAAGGTAATCTTTCGCGGCCCAGCCCAAAAAGCGGTAAGGCTATTTCCTCAGAATATTAATGTGGCGGCGGTTTTGAGCTTGGCTGGATTAGGAGAAAGAAAGACCCAGGTTGAGATTATTGCCTCGCCTTTTTTAAAAAATAATGTGCACCGGATTGAGCTTGAGGCAGATTGCGCCAAGGTTATCTGTCAGACCGAAAATGTCCAACATCCCGAAAATCCCAAGACAAGTTACTTGGCTATTCTTTCTGCTGCGAGTTTATTGCGTCGGATAGTTGAGCCAGTAGAGATAGGCACTTAAAAAAGGATTGGAAAATTAGAAAGGAAGGGGGGTGAAAGAAGATGGCGGAAAAACTTGTTAAGTTAGGGATAAAAAGACAGAAAGGCTACCTCTATTACATTGACAAACAGGGAGATGTCTCTTGCGCCAAGATGGCCCGGGGAGGCAAAAAAGGTGGCGGTAGTAAAAAAGTAGCCAAGTGCGGTATTAAGAGAAAGGAAGGCTACCTCTATTTCCTGGATAAACAAGGCGATGTCTCCTGTGCTAAGATGAAAAGAGGCGGCAAAAAGAAAAAGAAATAATGCTTTTAAAAGGCCCCTGCAAAAAAATAAAATTTTGCAGGGGCCACCTTTTTAAAACCAAAATTTCATACTTTTAACTTTAATTCTTATAAATAAACCTCTTTTAGTCAAATTATAACTATGCGCTTAGTTACGATTTTTTTCTTTTTTCTGCTTTCTCTGATAATCTATGGCCAGTCCTTAAGGTATGATTTTTTAACGGATGAGCAGGCCATGATTATTAACAATCCTTTTGTTAGGAATATAAGTAAAATCTGGTGGCTTTTCACCATTGACCCATTTCATTTTCATGCCCCATTCTTATCAAACTATTATCGTCCAGTTACTTTAATCAGTTATTCTTTAGATTATCTTTTTTGGAGGGATAATCCTTTGGGGTTTCACCTCATCAATATATTTCTCCATTCCTTAAACTGCACCTTGGTAACATTTTTGGCTTTATTTTTAACTCAAAATAAATTAATATCGTTATTAGCCGGAATTTTATTTTGTGGTAATCCAGCTTTTATTTCTGATGTTCTTACCGTAGGCAATCGGACTATTTTAATAGAGGTCTTATTTGTCCTTCTTTCTTTAAGCTCTGCAGTAAGATATTTTCTTGGCCAAAAGAAGTCATATTATTTTTTTAGTTTGATTTCTTTTATGTTAGCAGTACTTTCTCGCGAAGGAGGTTTGTTAATTCCACTATATATCGTTGGTTGTGCCTGGGCAATTGGCTTAAGGCCAATAAGGATTTTAAAAGAAACCCTGCCGTTTTTAGCCTTTCTTTTGTTTTACCTTTTTTTAAGGGAATACAGAATAATCCCGGTTGCCAGCAATACAAATTTTTTTCTTACCTCTGTGGTTAATTATGTTAGATTCATTCCGTTTTATTTATTTAAGGCATTAACCTCAATTGTAGGGATTTTTCCCGGATTCCCACTACCTAAATTTATAGCTCTTATAACTAAAGGTTTAGGTTTTGCAGTTTTTTTAGTTCTATTATTTTATGCCTTCAGATTATCTCGCTTAAAGGATAGATTAGCAAGATTAGCATTGGTTTTAATTATAGTAGGAATACTGCCGGTATTTTTTCTTAGCCGAAATATACTTTATTTTGGCTATCTTGTGTTGAGCAGTTATTTATATTTACCAACTGCCGCGGTAATGTTTATTTTGGCTATCTTGATTGTAAGATTTTCTGCAAAATTCCCTAAAACAGCCTTAATCTCTACTGGGCTGATTTTTTTCTTTTATACCAGCCAGACTATTTTTATTTCGAAATATTACAAAAATATAAAAGAGCTATGCCACTATCTAATTTCTTTGGATGAAAAGAATTGCTTTGCCCATTATAATTTAGGCGTAGTTTATGCTGTTTTCCATAAAAGTGTAAAAAGAGCTGAGGAGGAGTTTAAAAAAGTAATCCAGTTTTGTCCAAGGGACAGTATGGCTTATGAGCAGCTGGGTTATATTTATTTTAAACGGCAAGAGTTTGATAAGGCATTAGAGTATTATCAAAAGGCGATTAGCCTTGATGAATATAATATTAATGCTTATCTGAAATTAGCGGATTTTTATTGGAAACAAGGAAAGCTTACGGAGGCTAAAAAGGTCTTTCAAAAGGCCATCAAGTTGTATCCTGATTATCTTCCTACCTTAAAGGAGCTTAGTTATTTTTTAATCCAGAATAGAGAATATAAAGAGGCGCTTCCTTTGGGTCAAAAAATTTTAAAAACCAATCCTGAAGATAGCTATGCCCTGAATTCCTTAGGGATTATCTATGCCAAGGAAGGTGATTTTTCTCAAGCAGAAATTGCCTTTAAAATGGTTTTAAGGCTGGAGCCAAATAATCTTTTGGCCTTACTTAATCTCACCCGGCTTTACCTTAACGCCAAAGATTATGATAAGGCCAAGGATTTTTGTTCAAGGGCTTTAAAATTAGATTCTGAAAATAAGGTTGCACAGGAATTAATGCAGAAGATTGAAAAACTAGCCCCAAAAAACTATGAATGATGCTATTATCATCCGCAAAGCAAAAGAGCATAATTTGAAGAATATAGATTTAGAGCTTCCGCGCAATAAGTTTATTGTCTTTACCGGGCTTTCAGGCTCAGGTAAATCCAGCCTTGCCTTTGATACTATTTATGCCGAGGGCCAGCGTCGTTATGTCGAGAGTCTTTCTGCCTATGCGCGGCAGTTTTTAGAACAATTGGACAAACCTCAGGTTGAAAGTATAAGCGGGCTTTCGCCGGCCATTTCCATTGAGCAGCGCACTGCTGGAGGAAACCCGCGTTCTACCGTAGCTACACAGACAGAGATCTACGATTATTTAAGGCTTCTTTTTGCGCGGGTTGGTCAGGTATTTTGTTATAACTGCTCAAGGCCAATTGAACGACAGAGTAGTCAGGAGATTGTAGAGAGGATTTTCTCTCTCCCTGAGAACACCCCCATACAGATATTAGCCCCTCTGGTTAGGGGTCGAAAAGGCGAATACGAAAAATTATTTACCCAGGTGCAAAAGGCAGGTTTCAGCCGTTGTCGTATAGATGGTAAGGTTTATGAGTTACCGGTTAAATTAAAATTACCTAAATACAAGGCGCATAATATAGAGGTGGTTGTTGACCGTTTAATTATCCGGCCTTCCAATAAGTTGCGGATTACTGATTCAGTTGAGACTGCCTTGAAGGTAGGCAAAGGTACACTGATAATTGCCTTAGAAGAGGGCGCGAGATTGCAAGGTCAACAGGAATTTATCTATAGTGAACAATACGCCTGCCTGCATTGTGGTATAAGCTATGCTGAGGTTGAGCCACGCACCTTTTCCTTTAATTCCCCTTATGGCGCCTGTCCTGAATGCCATGGCCTGGGTACAAAATTAGAGTTTGATGCAGATTTAGTTGTGCCCGATAAGACAAAGTCTATAAATGAGGGTTGTCTTGAGCCTTGGAAAAGAGGTGGTCGGGGGTATATTCTTTATTACCGTTGGCTTATTCGTGAGCTTGCCTATAAAATGGGTTTCAGTTTAGATGTACCATTTAAAGATTTACCTAGGAAGATTCAGGAGGCGATTCTTTATGGTACCTCAGAGGAGGTTGGGGGTAAGCCCTTTGAAGGGGTTATTCCGCATCTAGAGAGGTTATTTCGTACTACTGAAAGCGATTATTTGAAGCAGGAGATATCCCGTTTTCTATCCAGCCAGGCCTGTCCTGCCTGTAAGGGTGCGCGGCTTAGAAAGGAGAGCTTGGCAGTTACTATCAATGGAAAGAATATCTGGCAGGTTTGTCAGATGAGCATACTTGGTGCCTACGATTTTTTCTTGCAACTTAAATTGTCCGAAAGGCAAAAGATTATTGCTGAACAGGTCTTGCGGGAGATACTGCGCAAGCTAAAATTCTGCATTGATGTGGGCTTGGATTATCTAACTCTGGATAGGAGAAGCTCAACCCTTTCGGGTGGTGAGGCCCAAAGGATAAGGTTGGCAACCCAAGTGGGTTCAGGACTGGTTGGGGTATTGTATGTATTGGATGAACCCAGCATTGGTTTGCACCAGCGTGATAATCAAAAATTAATCTCCACCTTAATGGCCTTACGCGACTTAGGTAACACCCTTATAGTAGTGGAACACGATGAATCTACTATTCGGGCTGCGGATTTTGTTGTAGATTTAGGTCCAGGCGCAGGAAGGAATGGAGGAAAGGTGGTTTTTGCTGGCCCAGTTGAAGACCTGTTAAAGTCCAATGACTCCTTAACCGCTAAGTATCTGCGTAGGGAATTAAAGATTGAGGTTTCCTCAAAACGCAGGAAATGGTCAGAGAAAAACTGTATACGGCTATATGGTTGCCGTGAGCATAACCTTAAAGACATAGATGTCAAGTTCCCCTTAGGCACTTTTATCTGCGTAACCGGAGTCTCTGGTTCAGGAAAATCCACGCTTATCTACGACATCCTTTATCGTGCCCTGGCCCAGAGGTTATACCGTAGTAAAGAAAAGCCCGGCTCTTTTAAAAAAATAACCGGCTATGAGTTTATTGATAAGGTTATCTTGGTTGATCAAGACCCAATTGGCCGTACCCCGCGTTCCAATCCTGCCACCTATACCGGTTTATTTACGCATATACGCCAATTATTCAGCAGGCTTCCTGATGCGCGGGTTAGGGGTTACAAGCCAGGCCGATTTTCCTTTAATGTCAAAGGTGGTCGTTGTGAGGCCTGCCAAGGGGATGGGATTAAAAAAATTGAGATGCATTTTTTGGCGGATGTCTATGTTAAATGTGATGTCTGTGGCGGTAGGAGGTTTAACCAGGCCACCTTAGAGGTAAAATACAAAGGTAAATCCATTGCCGATTGTTTGGATATGACAGTTGAAGAGGCAAAAGACTTCTTTGTTAATATTCCTAATATAACCCAGATTTTGGACTGCCTATATGATGTGGGTTTGGGTTATATTCAGCTAGGCCAACCTGCTACTACCCTTTCGGGTGGTGAGGCCCAACGTATCAAACTCTCAACAGAGCTAAGCCGCAGGGCAACAGGTAAGACCTTATATCTTTTGGATGAGCCCACCACGGGTCTGCACTTTGCTGATGTCGACAAACTTATTATGGTCCTTGGTCGACTGGTGGACAGGGGTAATACTGTAATTGTGATTGAGCACAATTTAGAGGTGATAAAATGTGCTGATTACATTATTGACCTCGGTCCGCAAGGCGGTGAAAGGGGAGGCGAGATAGTGGCCTGCGGCACTCCGGAGGAAATTACTCAGGCGCCTAATTCTTATACCGGTCAATTTTTACAAAAGCTGTTGAATAATAACTAAAAAGTGCTATATTTTTGTCTATGGCCAGAAGGTATTGGTTTTCTATTTTAGTTTTTTGCTGTATTTTTAGTTTTGTCTTTACTGTTGGTTATTCTTTTGCCCAGGCGCAAGGTCAAGAAGAAGAGGCTCTATTTGTGGCCAAGAAGGCATTTGAGGATGGTTTTTATGATGTCAGCCTACAGCTTCTTGAGCGGTTTCTGAAGAATTTTCCCGCCTCTTCTAAAATTAGCGAGGCAAAATTTTTGGTTGCCCAGTGTTATTTCCAGCAGAACCGTTTTTTGGATGCCTTACGCATATTGGAGCCGCTTTTAGATGCACCTGGGGTTGACTCTATCAAGGATGGTGTTTATTATTGGATAGCTGAGATACACTTTAAGGGGAACAATTTTAGCAAGGCTGCGGAATTTTACGAGAAGGTAGCATCACAGTTTCCCCGCTCTATGTATGCCGCCCCTGCCTGTTACTCTTTGGGATGGTGCTTTTTTCAGCAATCAAGATTCTCAGAGGCCTTACAGCAGTTTAAAAAGGTAGAGGAGAATTTTCCCCAAAGCCCGCTTGTAGGCGATGCTGCTTTAAAGATTATAGATTGTTTATACAATCTCAAAGACTTTGCTGGTTTAAAAGAAAAAATCAATAGTTACTTAAAAAACCCTAAGAATGCCAGAGAAAAATTGGGCTATATGTATTATCTTTTAGCTGAGGCAGAGTATTATTTGAATAATTATGATCAGGCAATCGTTAGTTATAACCATTCCCTTGCCCAGCATCCTGAATCTAACCTTGAACAATTAGCAAGGTTAGGCCTGGCCTGGGCTTATCTTAAGTCCAAAAATTACCCTAAGGCACAAGAGGCCTTTTATCAACTTAATCCTGAGCGACTGGATAAAAAAAGCCAACAGGCACTTATCTTGGGGAGGGCGACCTTGGCTTTACAGGAAAAAAACTTCAACCAGGCCAAGGAGCTATTTGAAAAATTAGAGGCAGGTTCTGAGGATAATCTTTTTCGGTTACAGGCAATTATGGGCAAGGCAGAGGCCTTGTATAATGTGGCAGAATACCAGGAGGCAATCAAGGCGTACCAGGCAGCCTTTAAGATAGACCAAGATGGAATTCCCCAGGATATATTGGATAAGTTGCATACGGATTTGGCCTGGGCTTATTTAAAGGAGGGAGAGTTTAAAGAGGCGATTGGAGAATTTCAAAAAGTTGCCCAACACAGCAATGATAAAATTGTTAAGATTGCTGCGCTCTGCCAGATTGGCGATGCCTATCAGGATTCAGGCCAATACGAAAAGGCTGTTTCCCAGTACAACGAAATCTTAAAAAATTACCCTGATACCCTATATAGTGATTATATCCAGTATCAATTGGGTATAAGCCTGTTTAAATCAGGAAGATATGATTCAGCTATTCTGGTTTTCCAGGAGATGCGTAATAACTATCCTAACTCTAAACTTTTGGATGAGGCAACCTTTGCCTTAGGCTTGGCTTACTTTCAGATGCAGGATTATGCATCAAGTAGGGAGATATTTTCCCGATTTGGCCAGGAATTTAAAGATAGCCCATTGGCTTCTCAGGCAATGTACTATTTAGGTACATCCTTATATAACCTGGAAAAGTTTTCAGAGGCAATTGAAGTATACAGAGACATCTTACGGCTCTATAGTCAAGATACCCAGTTATGCCAGCGGGCTGAATACGAGATAGCGGATTGTTATAGCCAGTTAGGCAATGAAAAGGAGGCAATGGAGCGTTTTAATGCCTTACGTGCCAAGTACCCTGATTCGAGTTTAACCGCGGAGGCAATCTGGTGGTTGGGTCAGTATTATTATAATAGGAAGGATTTATCCCGGGCAGCAAGGTATTTTTCTTCCTTGATTAGTGATTTTCCCAAAAGTAGCCTTGTCCCTGATGCCTATTATGCCTTGGGCGCCATAAAAGAGGAGGAAGGCAAATACGATGAGGCCCTGGCTAACTTTCAAAAAGTGGTAGAGTTTGGTCAGTCGGATATGGCAGCAACTGCTGCCATTGCTGTGGGCGATATTTATGCCTTGCGTTCAGATATAGATTCCAGCCTTAAGGTGTATAAGCAGGTGGCACAGGATTATCCCCACCTGGAAAGTGTGGTATACCCAAAGATTGGAGATTTGTTTTACAAGATAAACGATTACGAGGCAGCATTGGAATATTACCACAAAGGGTTTAAAGTTGCGCCATTAAAAGAGGTAGGTAGTATCCAGTTTAAGATTGCCGAGATATTACAGGCCCAGAAAAAAACCGATGCCGCAGTAGAGGCCTACCTTAAGGTTACTTACCTTTTTCCCGAGAATAGCGAGATAGCTGTGAGGGCCCTTTTAAGGGTGGCGGGGATTTATGAGGATGGTGAGAATTTCAAAGAGGCAACCACTATTTATAAAAAGATTGCGGCTATGGATGTCCCTGAGGCAAAGTATGCCAAGGAGAGATTGCAGGAGCTTAATCGCAATAGCTTAAGAAGGTAGTTTTAGGTTTTAGAGATAAACAAAGGAGTAGATAATTTATGGAGAGGATGAGCCTTTGGCAGATTATGGTTAGTGGAGGCCCAATGATGTGGCCTATATTTTTGTGTTCGGTGTTCGCAGCTGTAATAGTAGCAGAAAGGCTTTTTTATCTTTCGAGAATAAAAATTAATCCTCAGGAATTTTTACAGTCTATACTGGATAAGGTAAAGCGCCACCAGATAAAAGAGGCCTTAGGGTTTTGTGATAACACCCATTCTCCCATAGCCGCGATTTTTAAGGTAGGCATACTGAAGTATGACCGGCCTCGTTCCCAGATAAAAGAGGCAATGGAGGATGCATCTTTGTATGTCCTTCCCCAACTTGATAAGAACCTTGTCTTATTGGAGACCATTGCCCATATCAGCCCTCTGTTGGGTCTGTTGGGAACGCTTTTAGGTATGGCAAAAGGGATTAGGCTATTGTCGGGTAACCTGACACCTAATTTCCCCGCTGGGATTTTTGATGCTACCTGGCAGGCGTTTTTGGCTACCATTTTTGGTTTAGTGGTGAGCATTACGAGTTTTTTGGCTTATAGTTATTTACGCCTGCGTATCAGGGCAATTATTTTGGAGATGGACAGGCTCGCAACCGAGTTTTTAGATTTCTTAACTGAATAGGCAAGGATGATTTTTAAAAAACTTAATGAATTGGCTCAACCTCATCCAGCTGCATTGTTAATTACTCCTTTCATTAATACCCTACTTTTAATCTTATTTTTCTTTGCCTTGTCTTGTAAACTTTTTCGGACTTCAGGTATTCCTATTAATTTGCCTAAGGCAGTAACCTCTCAGTTTGTAAGTCCACAAGCAGTAGAGTTTTTGATTTCCGAACAGGGCCTGATTTACTTTAATGGGAAAATTTTAAACAGGGAAAACTTAGAAAATTTACTTAAAGAAGTGGCTGCGCGTAAAGGGGTGATTATTTTAAAGGTAGACAGCCGAACCAGTTTAGATAAGGTAGTTTGGTTTTGGGATTTGGCCAGGCAATTAGGCGTAGCCCAGGTAGGGGTTGTAACAGAGGCAAGATGAATCCTTCAGGTTTGAGCCGGTCTTTTTTGGTTTGTTTCTTCGGCCATTTGGTAATCCTGGCTATTTTTAGTTTTTCTTGGGATAAGCCATGCAGTTTTTTGGGTTATGGCCAGGTCTATTTTTTAGGTAATTTTTTTCATCCTTCAGGGGTTGTTTCGGAGAGAGGGTTTTTTCAATATCCTTCCTTGCTCAGAGAACCGGCAAGAGCTTCCTCTTTCTTGGCCCGTAGGAGTTTGCCCTTGCCTTTAAAACCTGAATTTTTTAGCCCTGTTATTTATAACAAGCCTATTTTACCTTCTACCTTTGCGGGTGAAAAGATGAGCCCAGAGGTTCATCCCCTGCAGCTTGCCCTGCCTCAATCTAAGCCTTCAAGTATAATCTTTTATCCCCAGCTTCCTCAGCAGCTTCTGCTTTTTTTTAAGGATAGAAACCAGGTTCATATTGAGCTTGCCTTTAAGATTTTACCCCAGAATAAACCGAATATAATTTTAGTCAAAAGAAAAATCTCCTCTGGGAATTTGGAGGCAGACCTTTTGAGTATGCGTTATATCAGCCGTTATCTTTTTATCCAGAGGTTCCGCTTTCCCCTCGATAGCTGGCAGTTGGTAAAGATCGACCTTAGCCCAAAATCAGATTAGTCTATGTTTACCTTAGATTTTTTTAATGCCATCTCAGGCTATATTTTTTTAGTTCTATTTTTGGCTTTAGGATTGGGTTTTTTAGAAAACAGGCAGAGGCCAAAAAAAATATCTCTGGATGAGCGTTTTATCTGGTTCTGTTCGGTCTGTAGCTATACCTATGTTAATACCAAGGAAGAAATTATATCCTTGTGCCCTCGTTGCGGAAGCTACAACAAAAAAGAGGATAGCCGAAAAAATAATTGACATAAATTTTTCTTATTTTAAAATAAAGAAAAGGAGGTAGAGGCGATGATTACTGAGATTGGTATTGTGGCAGGTGATATCTGGCACTACTTAGACCAGCATGGCGAGGTAACCCTGGCCCAGTTGATTCAAGGTATTGATAAGCCAAGGGATAATATCTTGATGAGTTTAGGTTGGCTTGCCCGGGAGGGGCATGTGATACTGGTTCGTACAAATGGGGATTACAAGATAAGTCTTAGGAAATAGAAGAAAAATTGAGGAAGAAAGGCATAGCTTTATTTTTGGTTTTGGGTGTAATAATGCTGGTTATTCTGGCGGCCAGTATTATGTTGAATATTGTCCTTAGCCAGACCCGGTTAGTTCATCACGTAGTCTCGCGTACCCAGGCCTATTACGCGGCCAAAGGGGCTATGTATTACACCTTAGAGAAGCTTAGAAAAGGACAGTGGAATCTAGGGGGTTCTTATACATTTTGCAAAACCACAAGTTGTACTGTAACTGACACTGACCTGCCTAACAGCATCCAAAAAATCAGTGTTGATATTGGTGGACCTAACTCAGGAATTTCAGGTACCTCTCTTGTCACTGTTGATGTTAATTATACCTACCAACCTTACTAATCTACTCCCACATTAAATTTAAGTAAATTTAGGTAAAAGGAACAGTAATTTTGTAATTTGAGTAAATTTGAGTAAAAATAACTAATATAATTAAAAAAAATACTTGACAAAGAAACTTTTTTATGTTTAAATTAAATCCGTTATATTTCATTAAACTTGGCGTAAGGTATGATGACACGGCTTATTGATGTTGATGAATTAGCAGATTATCTTAAACTCAAAAAGCAGACCATCTATAACTGGTTGCACGAGGGAAAAATCTCAGGTATTAAGGTGGGTGGGGTATGGCGTTTTGACCGCCGAGAGATAGATGAGTGGCTTAAAAGCCGTCGGCGTTCATCCAAAAACGGAGAAAGGCAATGAGCCGGCTGGGGATTTTTTTGGGCTTGCGGTTTGTGCATGCACTTCAGGTAAAGGGCCGTAAGGTTTTAACTGAGCTTCAGGTTGACCGCCAGAAATTAACCTCAGGTAGTTTGGAAGAGAAGGTGCCTGAAGAGGTAAAATTAGTGGCAATGCTCAAGGACGAGTTTCGCCGCGCCAGGTTAGTTGCTCAGGAGGCAGCCTTGGCGTTATCAGGTAGAGACATTATTATTCGCACCTTTGAGATGCCGCTTCTGCCTAATGAGGAGTTGAAAGGCGCGATTAATTTTGAAGCCAAGAAGCACATCCCTTTTAAAATCGAGGAATTAGTTACTGATTTTCAGATTAAGTTAGACAAGAGAAATCGCCGGTATCTTGTTTTATTCGCAGCCATAAGAAAGGACCTTTTAAATAGCTATCTTTCTGTCTTTAGTCAGCTTAATATCCAGCTTCGCTATTTGGAGTATTCTGCTTTTAGTCTTTTGAGATTGCTTAAATTATCTGGGGTAAATGAAGCTGGGATAGTTGGTTTGGTAAGCGTAGGTTGCCTTGAATCCGATGAGGTTAATTTTACAGTGCTTGAGGATGGCTTTCCTTTATTCAGCCGGGACATAAGCATAACTGAGGCCTCTGGCCAGCCTGACTCTGGGGCTGGACCGGATATATCGATGCTTCTGGAGAAGCTCAAGACGGAGTTAAGGATTTCTTTGGATTTTTACCACCGTAAATTCCTAAACAAACTCATTAAGAATTTAGTCTTTTTTGCATCACCTGAATGCCGGAAAGAGCTGGAGGTATTTAGCCAGGATATTGGCTTACAGCCACAGTTTCTTGACCCTGGTCGTTTTATTCGCAAAGACCAGGCCTTTAATTTGGGCTTATTTAAGGCCTATTCCGTGGGTTTGGCAAGGGTAGTAAAGTCGCCAGTGGAGCTTAATCTATTAGCTGCCAGGCAACAGGCAAAGGCCCCTTCAAAAACCCAGGATTTAAGTGCACTTTTTAGTGATATAGTTATTGATTTCCGTATTTTGGTAGTGGGGGTTATAATTTGCTTGGTGGTGGCAGGGTTTGGCCTTAAGCGGATTTTACCCGTCCAGCAGGAATTACAGGAGATAATTGCCTCCCGGCCTGAGGTAACTACGGTTAGCCCTGAGGCAGGATTAGAAGAGATTACCAGCGTAGACGGAGATTACCGCAATAAAATTTCGACCCTTGAGACCTTGGTAAAAAAACAACTTTATCTTACTGAGGTATTCGATGTATTGCCCCGGATATTGCCTGATGGCGTTAGGTTGACTGATTTCAAGTTTCAAAATCAGGAGCTTTTACTTGAAGGGGTGGCTTATCAGGCTGACCGTGCCAAGGAATTGGAGTTGGTCAATCTTTTTTTTGCTAATCTAAAAAATAACTCCATTATAAATAAATATTTTAAACAGGCGGCAGTAGTTTCCATCAATCAGAAAGAAATTGAGGGCGCAGTAATGACTGTTTTTGTTTTTTCTTGTCGTAAGAATAACTAAAGCAAGGCGGAGGATATGGACTTAACCACTGAAGGCATAAGCCGATATAAAAATTTTATTATAAATTTATTATTGCTTGCTATCTTCGGATTTGCAGCCTTTAAGCTCTATAGTTTTACGCAAGACAAAGTTTTTTCCTTGCTGGAAAAGAAACAAACTGAAGAGAAAAAAAATGAGCTTTTAACCAACATCCTGGGTATGGAAAAGAAGTTGATTGCCTACAAAAACTATTTGAATAAAAAAGACATTACTACTCTTCTTTCTACCATTGGCAGCATAGCTAGGGATAATAAGGTAAACATTCTTTCGATAAAGCCATTACAAGAAGAGAGTTTTACCGCCTATCTACGCAAGTTTCCCTTTGAGTTGGAGGTGGAGACTGATAGTTATCACAATTTGGGCAGCTTTATCGCAAGCCTTGAAAGCCATCCGGATTTGTATGTTATGGAGCTATTGGATGTAGCTTCCCTCCGGCAGGGGTCTGAGAAGGCGTTTTTTAAGCTCAAGGCGAATTTGCGAGTAGTTACCTTTTTGTATAGGGGTTGAGTTTATGAGAAAAAAATTTTCAGCCTTAATTCATCTTTTTATTCTACTTTTGGTTTTGGGGATGGCTGTAAATTATTCCTGGGCGATTGATTTAAAGCCCAAGAAGTTGCGCGATAATTATAATGTGGTTTTAGAAAAGGCCGAAAAAGAAATTTCCGCTTTAGCTGAACAGGTAATTATTCGTCCGACAGTAAATTATACTGCCAGCAACCTGCGCGACCCTTTTAAAGGACCACAGGAAGACAAAGAAGAAAAAGAGGAAGGCCCAGCAAAACTCCCTGAACTTAAGTTGCAGGGGATAGTTTGGGGCACAGATAATCCCCAGGCAATTATTAATAATATTGTTGTAAAGAAAGGCGACGCTATTGCTGGTGGTGTGCGCATCTTAGAGATAAACAGAGATGGGGTGGTGGTGTTTTTTAAAAACCGTAATTATAACCTCTCATCTCCGGTTATGGAGCAGCTGGAAAAAATCCAGAAAAAAGGAGGAACTGATGATTAGAAAGGTTATCTGTATTTTGCTCTCCTTTTCTTTTTTACTTCTTTATCTACCCCGCTCGAAGGCAGAGCAGGAGCTTCAACTACCCCGGCAAGATATACTCATCTCAATGGATTTGCAGAATGCAAATCTTAAGGATGTCTTAAAGATATTTTCTATCCAGTCCGGACTTAATTTTATCTGCTCTGAAGCGGTTCAGGATAGGCTTATTACCTTGTATCTGGATAAGGTGCCGATACAAGAGGCCTTGAATAAGCTTTTTAAGGTCAATAACCTGGCTTATGATTTTGACCCGCAGGCGAATATAATAATTGTCAAGGACTGGGGTAGGCCTCAGATAGAGACCATTACCAAGGTATTTTATCTGAAGCATGCTAGTGTCTCCTCCTCTCCTTTAAAACAGGAGAAGAAAAAGGAGTTGGCTTATGAAGAATCAGGAGTAGCTTCTGAATCTGGTGTAACGTCTGCGGTAAAGAAGTTACTTTCTTCAGATGGCACAGTGATTGAGGATGCCCGCACTAACAGTTTAATCGTAACTGATACCCCTAATCGTATCAGTGTGATTTCCCAGGCAATCGCTGCCCTGGATGTGCCTATTCCTCAGGTGATGTTAGAGGTGGAGATGTTGGATGTGAATAAAAATGTAGCTGACCTGTTGGGAGTGGATTGGTCTGAGGCACATCTGGCGAGTTTAGATGTTAGTGGTATGCGTTTGACAAGATTTCCTTTTTCAGGGAGCAAGGCAGATAACCGGGAATGGTTTGCTCAAAAAACTATTAAAAGTCCTTCAGGTAATTGGGAATTTAGTAATTTTACTCCTAATCGTTTTCTGCCTTCAGTACTTACCGTTATCGGTGCCCAGCTGACCTTAGACTTTTTAAAAACCCAGACGGATACTAAGGTTCTGGCTCGGCCGCGAATCCTCACCTTAAATAATGAAGTGGCAGAGATAAAAGTTACTACTCAGGAGACAGTGGGTTCTAAAGTTGAGACCACAAATATTTCTGGAAGCTCTACCTCTACAACTACTCAGTCTGCTGAGAGGATGGAGACAGGTATAAGCCTGAGGGTAAGCCCCCAGGTCAATCCAGAAACGGGCGAGATAACAATGTTTATAATGCCTAGGGTAGCAGATACAAAGCCGGTAACTGCACAGGGAACCTCCAGTACCAAAGACCCCGAGGAGCGGTTGGCTAAATCAGTAGTTAAGGTCAAGGATGGCGAGACTATAATTATTGGAGGTTTAATCCATAACCAGTTTTCTCAGAAAACAACCGAAGTACCTTTCTTTTCCAAGATACCCATCTTTGGGGCCATTTTTCGGCACAAAGACAAAGATAAAGATACCGAACGCGAGCTTTTAGTTTTTATTACCCCTCACATAGTAAAAGATTCCAATGTGGCCTTGGTCCAAACCAAGGGTTTAGTTCTTCCCGAAAGGGAACAGGGTACTTTGTCTGGCTTTGACCGTCAGGCCTTAATCAGTAATAGCCTGAGCGCGCTTGAGCAGAAGATAAAAAAGTAAAAAGAATTTTTCCTTGCCGTAGTACTTGGTTTTAGTCGCAATTTATAGCCTGAGCTACGGTTATTATTTTATGGGTTAAACTATGCCAAAAGAGAAGTATTTTCGCTTAGGTGAACTTCTTATCAAAGAGGGGCTTATTAATGCCTCGCAATTGGAGAAGGCGATTGCTATCCAGAAGCAGGAAGGGGGCAGGTTAGGGGAGATTTTGGTTAGATTAGGGGCTATACGCGAAGAACAACTGGTTATGGTCTTGGGCAAGCAGTTGAATATTCCCTTTTTTAGTTTGGGGACTGGTATGTTGAAACCGACAATGGACCAAGGCCTGGATAAGCTTATACCTGAGGATTTTGCCTTTAAGAATATTGTCCTGCCGATATCCCGCACCTTGCGTTCTCTTACCGTTGCAGTCTCTGACCCCTTGGATATAATTCTTATTGACAACCTTAAAAAACTAACTGGTTGCGAGATAAATCTGGTTATTGCCACTCGTTCGGATATCTTGAAGTCAATTGAGGATTTTTATGGTAAATCTCAGATGTTAAAGGACGCAGTAGAGGCCTCTTACAGAATTACTCCCTCACAGGGCACTACTGAAGACTCGATGGAGCAGGAGTTAAGCCTGGATAAGCTCATTGCCCGGGCAGAAGAGGCGCCAGTGGTAAAACTGGTAGATTTGATTATCCGTCAGGCAATTGACGAGCGGGCATCGGATATCCATATTGAGCCTTTCAAAGACAGGATATCCTTGCGTTATCGCATTGATGGGAAATTGTATGAGATGCCGCCACCAGCAAAGCACCTGCATCTTTCGATTGTCTCGCGGATTAAGATTTTAAGCAAGATGGATATTGCTGAAAAAAGGCTTCCTCAAGATGGGGCAATTATGGTCAAGATAGAAGACCGGCAAATTGATATCCGTGTTTCTACTATCCCTACAATTTACGGCGAGAAGGTGGTTTTAAGAATTCTGGATAAGAGTTCGATTATTTTGGATTTGGGTCAGATGGGCTTTGAATCCAGGCAACTGGAGATTATCCGTAAGATGGTAAATATGCCTTATGGTTTGGTTTTTTTAACCGGGCCAACAGGTAGCGGCAAAACCACCACTCTTTACGCCATTTTAAATGAGATAAAAAGTCCGAGCAAAAATATACTTACCATTGAAGACCCCGTAGAGTACAAATTAGATGGAATTAATCAGGTGCAGGTCAAACCCGAAATTGGCCTTACCTTTGCCAGTGCCCTGCGTAGTTTTCTTCGTCAGGACCCAAATGTTATGTTGGTAGGGGAGGTGCGCGACCTTGAGACTGCCCAAATATGTGTGCGTGCTGCCCTTACAGGCCATTTGGTTTTAAGCACGCTGCATACCAACGATGCAGTCTCGGCAATTGGCAGGCTTATGGATATTGGCATAGAGCCATATATGGTTGCACCTTCTTTGCTTTTAGTAGTTGCCCAGAGGCTTCTACGCAGGCTCTGTCCGGAGTGCAAAGAGCCTTATGAGCCTTCACCAGACCAGTTGCCGAATGTTACCCTAAAGGCTGACCTGATTTATCGTGCCCGGGGTTGTCCTAAGTGCAACCAGCTGGGTTATAAGGGAAGGACCTGCATTGCCGAGGTAATGCCTATTGATAAACAGTTACAGGAGTTAATCAACCAAAGGGTTTCTTATCAACGTCTAAAAGAGGCAGCTAGGGCGCAAGGTATGCATACCCTTTATGAATCAGCAATGAGGAAGGTTGAGGAAGGGATTACCTCTTTAGAAGAGGCATTATCAGTAACCTTGGGGGTTGAGTAATGCCGAGATTTTTTTATACGGTAAGGGATTCTACTGGTAAAAAGATTGTCAGTTACGAGGATGCAGCTAGTGAAGATGAGCTGGTAAGTCGACTGCAGGACAAAGGTCTGGTGGTGATTCAGGTAGTTTCGGGGCAAGGTGATGTTCAGCAGGCCTCATCAAGGATTTTAGGCCGGGTGAGATTACGGCATTACCACAGTCGGGTTAGCGCAGGAGACATGGTTCTTTTTTGCCGGCAATTAGCCACGCTCTTAGGTGCGGGAGTAACCCTTTTAAAGTGTTTAGAGGTTATCTCTAAACAGGTGGCCAGTGTAAGGCTTTATGAGATAATCAAAGACCTGCAAAAGAATATGGAGGCGGGTTTAAGTCTGCATGAGGCAATGGCTAAGCACCCAAAGGTATTCTCCGAGCTGTGGATAAATTTAGTGGAAAGTGGTGAGGCCTCAGGAAACTTGGCTGTTGTGCTTGGCCGTTTGGCTGGGTATTTAGAGCGGGATATGGAATTTAGAAGAAAGGTTATTTCTGCCCTTATTTATCCGGCTATACTTACGGTGGTAGGGTTAAGTGCCTTTATCTTTCTTACAGTCAGGGTTATGCCTACCTTTGCTGAATTATTTACCCAATTTGGGGTAAAATTGCCTGCTTTGACCCAGGCCTTGATTAATTTCAGCAATCTCTTACGTCACTATTGGTTCTGGTTAATAGGAGGATTAGGAATAGGGGTTTATTTTTTCATAAAGTATGTCCAGACCAAATCAGGCAAGCGTCATTTTGAGGCATTTTTGTTTAAATTACCTGTTTTTGGTAATTTCTTCCAAGCCTTGGCAGTTGAGCGTTTCACTGCTGAGATGTCCACCTTGATTGAAAGCGGCGTGCCAATACTTTACTCTTTAGAGATTACCGAGCATAGTGTGGGTAGCCCTATACTTTCGGAGATTATCAATAGGGTTAAGACCGAGGTGCGCGATGGCAAGACCTTAAGCCAGCCAATGGAGCAGAGTGGTTTTTTTGAACCCATGGTCTTACAGATGGTTGCAGTGGGCGAGGAGATTGGAGAGCTTCCCCAGATGTTAAAAAAGATAAATGCCTTTTATGTTGAATATACGGAGATGTTTTTGGCCCGTTTTACGGTGATGTTTGAGCCGATTATGTTAGTGGTTATGGGTTTTTTGGTTGGGATTATGGTAGTGGGTATGTTTTTGCCTATATTTGATTTGAGTAAGATTGGTTCAGCGGCAATGCAGTAAAGTTTTTAGAAAAACATTGACAAATTGGAAATGATATTTAAAATGTTAATTGTATGAAAGGAGGTGAGAAAAAGAATATTTTACAATATGGTTTGAAGTTTTTAAAAATGCGTTTTTTAAAGGAGGAGAAAGATGAAAAGAGGTTTTACCCTAATTGAGCTAATCATTGTTATGGTTATTATAGGTATTTTGGCTATGATTGCTGTGCCGCGGATTTTTGTAAATATCGAGAACGCTCGTCAGACAGAGGCATTAAGTACGATGCGCTCGATAGCTGATGCCCTGAAAGCCTACGCTGCTTCTAAATCTGGAACTGAAATAACATCCACTTTTCCTATCCAAGTGGATTTTCAGGGTGATAATGTGTACGAATACGAGATGAATGCACCTCAATCTAGCAATTTTGTTTTTTCTGTGTCAGGGGCAAATTTAGCTAGTGCAGTTATAAGAGCTATGCCTCAAGCGGGCAGGGGTCAGGTTTCTTATTGCATGTGCGCGGATTCGCTAAAAAATACGAAGGGTACAACATCAGCCTGTACTATCACTTGTCCATAGTTTATTTAATCACGACTTTTGATAACTACTTTTTAAAAATAATATTTATTAAGAAAATGCAAAAAAATGTTTGGGGTTTTACCCTGTTAGAGCTGTTGATTGTCATTACTATCCTGGGGTTTTTGGTTATGATTGCCGTTATCCGCTATGGCAATCTCTTAGAGAATAGCCGGGCTTCAGTAGCTTATGTTACTCTATCTAATATTATTGGCGCTGAGAAGGCATACTACTGGGACCAGGAGCCACCTGCCTATACTAATAATCTGACTGCCTTGGGATTTCCGACTAATCCTTCGGTTTCAGATAATTACTTTGTTGATGACTACTTTAATTATAGTTTTAACATTCCAGCTGTAGGTGCTCCTGCAGCATTCGCTTTACGGCGTCTGGTTAATGGTGTGTTAAAGGCGCAAAAAAGCTACAAGATGGATATTGACGGAGAAAAAAGTTCAGCAGTTACTAATAGTTATTGGTAGATTTTTTACAAAAAGGATGCCTAAAGACAATTTTTTTTTGAGGCAGGGAGTAACCCTGTTGGAATTAGTGGTAGTAATAGCAATCATTGCTATTGTCGCCAGTATTGCCCTGCCTCAATTTTTACGCTTTAAAGAAAGGGCATTAGAAAAAGAGGCCTGGACAAATCTCAAGCTTATTCAGGCAGCTGCCTGGCTTTACCGCATTGAATACGAGACCTACGCGAACCTTGGCGATACCTCAATTGTAAATCGCGACCTGAAATTGGATTTACCCCTTACCTCAAAATTAAATTATGCTATTACCGACGCCAGTTTCGAAAATTTCTGGGCCTGGGCCAAACCTAAGCAAGGCGGCGGTCCAGGCTGGAAGATTAATGCTATTATGGCTTACCCCCAGAAGGAGTAACCCTGATTAAAGGAGAAAAAATATACTTTTAAACAATTAAAAAGGTTTTTTGAGGATGGGTAAGGGCGGATTTACTATTCTTGAGGTATTTGTTGCCACATGTTTGATTGCCTTGGTTATGGTGGGTTTGGCCAATATCTTTCTGGCGGGAAAGAATTTGATTCTTCACAGTCGGGAAAAAGCCGCAGCTGCGGAGTTGGCTAAGTTTTTGCTGGAGCCACTTTATTTTGAGGTTAATCAGACAAATTGGAATGAAGTGAGTTTAGATTATAATGTCGGTAATTTGCAAAAAGGCAGTAGGTCCGGTAGTATCATTTCAATTCCTTTTGGAGCAACTTTTTCCACATATTTTGATGTATCAGAGGTGCCTCCAGGCGGGTTAGACCAGATGCGCAAGGTGGTGCTTGATATTACCTGGAATCCACGGTGATGCCTTTTTTAAGACGCAGGTCCATAACCTTAATTGAGTTGATTATCGCTAGTACATTGTTTGCGATAATGGCCTTGGGTTTTTATAGTATTGACATATTTAGCCGCTCTCAGGTTTTAAACACCCGGCGCCGGGCATTGTTGCAGGATGAGTTGAATCGGGTGCTTTTGCATATGGGAAAGTATGTACAGCGGGGGATAGGAGATAGAAATAATCCAGCTTTGAGTTATACCTTGCCTAACGGATTTGTAGTGAGGATTGATTGTGGATTAACCCCTGCAGATTATAATGATGATACATTAGTAGTCTATGAACTGGATAATACCAATCATACCCTATCGGTATTATGCCGTGATAATACAGGTACAAATTCTTGCCCTCAAGATCCTATCTCTGGCAGAACCTGTATTCCTTTGGAGGAGAAGTTATCTACGCATATTGTCTCAGGGGTTATAATTGGTTTGATGTCCGATCCTCCCGCTGCTGGGTTCTATTATCAAAAAAGTGATAATGACTGCCGTCTCGATGTTGGTCTGGTTGCGCGCTGGAACCCCAGCCAAGCCGCAGGGCCTGATAACCCGCAGGTTGCAGTGCGCTCGACCTTTTATGCAGGTTGCTCCTCTTGTAATTAATTTTTTACTGTGGCATTACCAAAACCCAAATTCTCTTTTTTGTTCGTTAGCTTAAAAGGCCTAATCTCTAAAATAAAAATAGCCAAGCAAACACCCCTTTCCTTTAAGGCAAAAAGGATTATATCCTTTTGGTTGACACTTATATTCGTTCTGGCGGTTAATCTCTACATTAGGTCCTTTCCACTGAATTTCCCCCAACTAAAAAAGCAGGCCTATAGAAAAGTCGAGCAACAGTTATTAAGTGAGATTGCCTCTGGCCTGGATAAAAAATATCCCCATCTAACAATAGCAGTAAGACAGAAATTAATCCTACAGGTATACAATCAGTTAAAAAGGACCAAGGCGAGAGAATTTTTATCCAAGGTGAATTATGAATACCAGAGATTAAAAGAGCCATTCCAAGACAAAGATGGCCATACCTATCTTTTGGAGTTGGATGGCTGGCATTGGTCAAGGTATGTGGAGGATATTTTAAATACCGGAAGGCCCGGGGCTGTGGTCAAGGACGGCAAGGATATAGATATACTTATGTGCGCTCCTTTGGGAAGCCCTATTGGTTGGCATAGGTTTCTTTTTTACCTGACTGCTGGTTTGTATCGCATTTATTCTTTTTTTGTGCCTGTTTCGCTTTCACGTTTTATCTTTTTAGTCCCGCTTTTTTATAGCGCCATATTTTTTGTGGTCCTGTTTTTATTTTCTTATAGTATTGCTGGTTGGTGTGGGGGCTTGTTCAGTTGCCTCTATGTGGGTTTGTCGCCGATTTTTATCCAGCGCAGTTGCGCTGGCTGGTTTGATACCGATTGTCTAAACATGCTTTTTCCTTTGATTATGGCCTGGTTATATTTATTAGGCCACAATAGAAAAGATATAAGGCAGGGGTTGTTTTGGATGGCAGGGGCGGGTTTGGCAGTTGGGCTTTTTTCTTTTACCTGGAATTACTGGTGGGTCTTTTTTTTGCTCATTCTCATTTATGAGGCCTATGCCTTACTCAATATCTTGGTTTCCGCTTGGCAGTATGGAAAATATAGTAGAGATTTGTTGTATCGCCGTTTTTTATTGAGCTGCGCTTTTGTCTTTTTTTCTTTGGTGGCGGTTGTAATTTTTTCCGGGATTGAGCCATTTGCCTTTTTGTTTGCTCAAGTAAAAGACGCCCTAAAATTAAACAGTGGTTTTGTTGGAGAAGTATGGCCAAATGTTTATGCTACAGTAGGGGAGTTAAGCAGGGTTGGTTATCTTCAGTTGGCAAATTACACGGGTGGGCTCCCCATATTTATTATTACCTTTGCCTGTCTTATGGCGATTTTTTTAAGTCATAGCCGTTGTTCAGGGGCTGATTCTTACAAGAGCGAGTTTGCCTCCCTGTTTTTTATATGGGCTTTGGTCATGCTTTTTATTTGTGGCAAAGGCGTGCGGTTTGCCATTTTTCTTCTTGTCCCTTTGGGGGTTAGCTTAGGTTGGATGGCCAAGATTATTTTACATTATTTTAAGGATAGTAAAAAGATACTCTGCTCGCTGGCTCTATTTATCTTGGTGTTTTTTTATGTTGTTTGGAATAACGCCGTGAGCGAGGCATCTTCAATATATCCCCTTATGAATGACCATTGGTATAATGTATTGGTGGATCTGCGCGATAAGACCCCTAAAGAGGCAGTGATTAATTCTTGGTGGGACTTTGGGGATTGGTTTAAGGCAGTAAGCCGGCGCAGGGTAATATTTGATGGCCAGAGTCAACAGCTGCCTCAGGCGCATTGGATGGCCTTGATTTTGCTGTCGGATAGCGAGGAGGAGGTTTTGAATACCTTGCGGATGTTAAATAATGGTGGAAACTCTGCCTTTGAGGTTATTAACTCTCAACTTAAAGACCCCTTTGCCTCAGCTATTATTTTGAAATCTGCAATTAGAAAAGGGCTGCAGCAGGTGCTGGACACTTATTTAAATGGAGGTAGTTTACAGAAGGCCAAGGGGTTATTTTTTAAAAGGCCTGACCCTGCCTATTTTGTGGTGGATAATTCCATGGTTACAAAGATGGCAGCTATCTCTTTCTTAGGCAATTGGGATTTTGCCAAGGCCTATCTTATAGCCAATAAAGGCGATGCTAATCATAAGAAAAAATTGGATTATTTGCTTAATTTGGGATTAGAAAAGGATTTAATTCGCCGGCTGATTATGGAAACAGCCTTTGTGCCAGCTGATAACCCTGAGGCCTGGATTACTTATCCTTTAAGGTTCTATGGCACCTTGGCCAAGGGAGTAAGCGATAAGGATGGCCTGGTATTTTTTGAAAATGGAATGGTCTTTAATCCACAACAGAAAACCTGCCGTATCTATGTAGCCAATGAGCAGCTTTATAAACCTCCCAAGAGCATATTTATCTTTGATGGAAATAGCTACGAAGAGATTAATCAGTCTGATGAGGGGCTGGATTTTTCTGTGCTGATAATGAGAAAGGATAATGAATATTCGGCAATATTTTTAGATAGGGAGTTAGGCAGGAGTTTATTTGTGCGACTTTATTTTCTGAATGGTTTTGGTCTGAAGCATTTCCGTCCGTTTCTTGAAGAAAAAAATGGCAATGGTTTTTTAAGGGTGTTTGAGATTATCTGGTGATATTTGGGATATGGGGCTGTAGCTCAGCTGGGAGAGCACCTCGTTCGCAACGAGGGGGTCAGGGGTTCAAATCCCCTCAGCTCCACCAAGTATGAGGATTTGAACCAAAAGGGAGTTTGAGGGGAAAAAAATTTTCCCCTCAAGAAATAACTTCTTTGATAACACTGCGGGGTGACAGCGAGGAGCAAAGCGACGAGCGTCATTAGGGGCAAGGATGAAAAAAATTAGAGTTGTTTTTTTGATTTTGTTTTTGGCCTTTTTTTTAGCCAATTCTCCGGCTGAACCTCCCTCAAAAGAGGCCTCCTTTTATAAGAGGTTGGCGGATAAGTTTGTCCAGTGCCAACTCTGTCCGCGCCAATGCCGCATTCCTTCGGGCAAAAGGGGTTTCTGCCGCGTCCGGGAGAACAAAGACGGAACGCTTTATACCCTTTCTTACAGTAAGCCAGTTTCCATTACCTATAATGACCCGATTGAGAAAAAACCGCTTTTTCATTTTTTACCCACAGAAACTACCTTTTCAGTAGCTACAGCTGGTTGCAATCTGCGTTGTCTTTTTTGTCAAAACTGGGAGATTTCCCAGGCTGCGCCAGATGAGATAGAATACCGATACGTTGAGCCTAAGGAGTTAGTAAGGATGGCAGTGGAATCCGGGCGCAAGGTAATTGCCTATACTTATACTGAACCAACCATTTTCTATGAGTATATGTACGAATGCGCCCAGCTTGCCCGTCAGGCAGGGTTAAAAAATGTTATGCACTCTAATGGCTATATCCAAGAAGAACCCTTGCGTAAGTTAGCCAAATTTTTAGATGCTGCCAATATTGACCTGAAAGGCTTTAGTGATGATTTTTACAGCCGAGTTAGTTCAGGTACGCTTGAGCCGGTATTAAGGTCTTTAAAGGTGTTAAAAGAGGAGGGCGTGCATTTAGAAATCACCAATCTTATCCTGAGTGGCTACAATGATGACCCTGAGCTAATTCGTAAGATGTGCCTATGGATTAAAGAAAATTTAGGCGCGGATACCCCTGTGCATTTTTCCCGCGCCTTTCCCATGTATAAGCTTACCAGTATCAATCCCACGCCAGTTGAAACTCTGCATAAGGCGCGCGAGATTGCCCTTGACTGCGGGCTGCGCTATGTATATATTGGTAATGTAGCTGGTGACCCAGCTGAGAATACCTACTGTCCCCGATGCAAAAAGGTTATTGTCGAACGTAAGGGTTATTTTGTGGTAAATGTAGGTTTAGAGAGTGGCAGGTGCAAATTTTGCGGGGAAAATATTTCTGGGGTTTGGAAGTAACAGGTCATAAAAGCCGGATAGATATGAGGGGGGTAAAATTTCTTTTCAGTTTAGGTATTTTTGTTTTTGTCTTACTTTTAGGGATTACCAAATCTACCTTAGCTGCCTCAAAAATTAAAGAGCCCAATGTTGCCGGCTCTTTTTATCCAGAAATCCCCCAGCTACTCTCGACAATGATTGATGAATTTTTGTCCGCTGCTAACCCTAAGGAGCTTGATGGCGATATCTTTGCTCTTGTTTGTCCCCATGCAGGTTATGGTTTTTCTGGTCCTACAGCTGCCTTTGGTTATAAGCTTGTTCAGGGCAGGACCTACAATACTGTTATTGTTATAGGTCCTTCGCACCAATACGGGTTTACCGGGGTTTCCATTTATCCTGAGGGTTGGTTCCGTACTCCCTTGGGAGACATTGAGATAGACAGTAATTTTACCCAGCTTCTTTTGGATAAGAATATTGAGATTTCTTTTCGGCCACCTGCATTTTCTAAGGAGCACTCAGTAGAGGTGCAACTTCCTTTTTTACAGAAGGTTTTGGCAGGGGCAACTGCCTTTACTCCTGAAGGTTTTAAAAAGAGTTATAGTTGGAAGCTGGTGCCAGTGGTTATGGGTGATTGTACCTTTAAGATGTGCCAGGAATTTGCCGAGCTGCTTTCTCAGGCAATTGGCCAGCGTAAGGATGTATTGGTGGTTGCCTCAACGGATTTGTATCATGGGTATGATTACGAGGAATTAGAAAAGATTGATAGCCAAACATTAGATTATTTAAAAAATATGGATGCCGAGGGTCTGTATTATGCCTTACGCGAAGGTAAGGCCCAGGCCTGCGGAGGTTTTCCAGTTGTGACTACGATTTTGTTGGCCAAATTAAAAGGCCACCAGAAATTAGAGGTCTTGGCCCACACCAACTCTGCGCAGGTAACAGGTAAAAAGACCAAAGGTATCTGGACAGTAGGCTATGTCAGTTGCGCTATTGACCAAAATAAAAAAGAAGGAGCAAAGATGTTGGATAAACAAAAAAGAAAAAAACTGCTTGAGATTGCCCGTAAATCCATTGAGACCTATCTTGCAACCGGCACCAGATTAGAACTAAAAGAAGATGACCCAGAACTTACCCGTATCCAAGGCGCCTTTGTAACCTTGCATAAATATGGCCAACTTCGGGGTTGCATCGGAAACATTATCGGTCAGAAACCGCTATACCTTACGGTGCGGGATATGGCGGTTGAAGCAGCAGTGGATGACCCCCGTTTTCCAGCTTTGGTTTCCTCTGAGTTAAAGGATGTGGATATAGAGATATCAGTTCTTTCGCCGCTAGAGAAAGTTGACTCAATAGATAAAATCGAGTTAGGCAGACACGGGGTTATGGTTAGGCGCGGTTTTAATAGCGGTGTGTTTTTGCCTCAGGTTGCTACCGAAACTGGTTGGTCAAAAGAGGAGTTTCTTTCCTATCTCTGCCAGCACAAGGCAGGCCTTCCTGCAACTGCCTGGAAGGATAAAGCCACTGAGCTTTATATCTTTACTGCCGAGGTTTTTTCTGAGAAGGATTATTGATTTTAATGCGTCTTTTTTTAAGCTTTTTTATCTTTGGGTTTGCCTTTGGCTGTGGGCCTTGTCTGGCAAGCTGCGGTCCGCTTTTGCTGAGTTTTACCTTTGCCTTAAAGCCGAATTTTTTTCAACTTTTTAAAATATATATTGTTTTTTCCTTGGCCCGGGTTTTGGTTTATCTAATTTTTGGCCTGAGCGTATTTGGCTTGGGACAATTAGTAACAAATTTTTTTTCCAGCAGTGCGTTAAGGGTTTTTTATTTTTTTGCCGGCGCTTTTGTTGTAGCTTTGGGGATAGCGGTTTTATTGGGCGCGTTTCGCCATTCTTTCACCTGCCAGAGAATAGGTGAGTTTTTATTTAAAAAAAGGCTAACTGCTGCTGGTCTTTTGGGATTAATCATTGGTTCTTTGCCCTGCGCGCCCTTGATTTCCTTTTTTGCCTATGCAGCTACTGTCAGTCAAAGATGGCAAGAGGCATTTTTAAACTCTTTTTTCTTTGGCCTGGGAACAGTCTTTTCGCCCTTATTTTTACTCATCTGGGCAGGAATTTTTTTGCAGCGAAACATTTTAAAACAAAAAAGTATCGCGCAGTTTTTTGATTTTGCCTGCGCTGGCACAATAATTTTTTTAGGAGTGCTTATTGCCTTAAAAGGACTATGATGCCGCGGTTATTTATTGCGGGTGGTGATTTTTTAAACGAGGTTTGTTTGACTGATAAAGAAAAGATCCATTACCTTAAGGATGTCCTGCGGTTAAAAGAGGGGGATAGCTTATACCTTTTAGATGGTAAAGGAAACGAGTATCTTTGCCGGATAACGAGATTAACTAGAAATGAAATTATTTGTAAGATAGAGCAAAAAAAACAGGGTTTTTGCGAGGGTATCTTTTTAGCTGTTGCCTGCGCTATTCCGAAAAAAAATATTTTTGATGAAATTGTGGATAAGCTTACCCAATTAGGGGTGGATGAGATTTTTCCCATAATTACCGAGCGCACCCAAAAGGATTTATCCACAAAAAGCGTAAATTTGCGCCAAGCCCGTTGGAAGAGGATTTCCTTGGCTGCCAGCCAGCAGGCGCAACGCCTGAAACTTCCCAAGATAGGCGAGGTTAAGGGTTTTAAGGATTTTTTTAGTCAGGCCCTGGATTATGAGCTTAAATTAATTCCTACGCTTTCCTGTGAGACAATAACCCTAAAGAAGGTTTTAGAAGAAAATAAAACCTCAAAGAGGATTTTGGTTTTGGTTGGTCCAGAAGGAGACTTTTCTTCTAAAGAAGTTGCTATGGCCAAGGAAAAGGGGTTTATCCCTGTTTCTTTGGGAAGTTTTGTTTTGCGGGTTGAAACTGCGGCAGTAGCGATAAGTAGTTTCATAAGCTTATATTATGAAAAATATTAAGTCCAAAGTTTTAAAAGATAAAATTATGGCTCAACCTACAATCAAATTCTTAACCCTTGGTTGCAAGGTGAATCAGTACGATACCCAGCTTATGCGCGAGGCCTGCCTTTCCTACAATTTAAAAGAGGTTAATTCTGGGCATAAGGCAGATTACTATGTCATTAATACCTGCACGGTTACTAGCCGCTCAGATAGTGAATCCTTGAATCTTTTGCGCCGGGTAATGAGGGAGAATCCTTGGGCCAAGGTCTTGGTGACCGGTTGTCTGGTTAAAATGGATAGCCAGCGGATTAGGCAGGTTAAAAAAGATGTAATATTAGTAGAAAACTCGCGAAAGCCTAAGTTAGCAGAGATTCTTTTTAAAGAAAGGCTTAGGCCCCAGGTTAAAGATTTGGCAAACCAGGGTATTTCTTATTTTGCTGGCCATACCCGCGCATTTTTAAAGGTTCAGGATGGCTGCAATTATGCCTGTAGCTACTGCAAGGTGCCTTTGGTAAGAGGTAGTTTGCAAAGCAGGCCTTTGGAGGCAGTGCTTTCTGAGGCCAAAAGACTAATTGCCAATGGTTATAAAGAGATTGTCTTAACCGGAATATGCCTAGGCTCTTATGGCCGGGATTTTAGGCCTAAGAAAAGTTTGGTTGAATTAATCCTTGTGCTTTTAGAATTAGATGGCTTAAAGCGGCTGCGTTTAAGTTCTATTGAGCCGCAGGATGTAAGCGATGAGTTAATTAAAACAATGGCAGCTTCTCCCAAACTTTGCCCGCATCTACACATCCCCTTACAGAGCGCTGACCCAGAAATCCTTAAAAGGATGCGGCGGAGATATACAGCGCAAGAATACCTTAATCTTATTTTAAGGCTAAAAAGGAAAATACCTGGGCTGGCTATAACTACAGATTGTTTAGTAGGTTTTCCTGGCGAGGGTAAGGAGAATTTTTTCCATACCGTTAAGATGATAAAGCGGATTCAACCGCTTAAGACCCATATCTTTCCTTACTCGCCCCGGCCAGGTACTTATGCCTTTAAGAACTTTAAAAACCTTATTCCAGCAAAGGAGTTAAAAGAGAGGGTGTCTTTTTTAAGTGTAGTTGCCCAACAGGTTTCCTTTGACTATCGCAAAAAATTTTTAGGCGCAAAAAGGGTTGTGCTTTTTGAAGAAGAGATAAATGGTGTATGGTTTGGATTTACCGATAACTATATTAAGGTAAGGCTGAAGGCTAAAAGGGATTTAAAGGGAAAGTTGGCAAGGGTTTTACTTACTGCTATTGAAGGCGAATATATGCCAGGAAGGCTCCTTTAAAGATAAATTGACTTAAAAAAATGCCTGTGTTATTATTATGGCAAGCTAGGATGATTTTAGATTTTAGGAAAGGTAGCAAAGGAGGGGGTATGAAGAATTTATTTAGTGGGGTTGTGGGTTTTATTCTTGTCTTAACTCTATTTTCTTTTGGGGTCTGCCAGGAGCGGCTGACTATTACTACTTATTATCCTTCGCCTTATGGTGTGTATAAGGAGCTACGCACTGACCAGATTTCTGTTGGCTCAGGTTATCGGGGTTACACTTTGAATAATGGAGTTATGCTAATTGAAACAGGATTAGGCATAGGCTTAGGAAATGCTAACCCAACAGCAAGATTAGAGGTAATAGGAAAAAGTTTTAGCCCGAATGAATTTGCATTGAAGATTAAAGATTCAGATGGAAAAACTCTTTTATCAATAAACAATGCGGGAGCAGTGGGAATTGGTGGTGATGCCGATCAAGCGGCAAACAATAATAAGCTTACTATAAATACCGGTGGGGGGAACCCTAATGCTATAATATTTAAAAATTTAAAGTCAGAGGGGAGTTTAAATAATGACGATGAAGTTTTAGTAGTTTTGGGGGATGCCAACGCTGTTAATGTAGCTGGTCAGGTAACTGGTAAGGTAGTTAGCAAAAGTTACAAACCCAATCCTTCCTCCCGTCGTTATAAAACCAATATTCGGCCTTTAGAGGTAGAAAAGGTGGAGAAGGTCTTGGAGCTTACACCAGTAAGGTTTAACTGGAAGTCGGATGGCAAAGAGGATATTGGTTTAGTGGCTGAGGATGTAGAAGGGGTTATTAAGGATTTGGTTACCTATAATAAGGAAGGCCTGCCTGAGGCAGTAAAGTATGAAAAGGTTGCGCTTTATCTTCTACTTTTGGTTAAAAAGCAGCAGAGCCAGATTGAGGAACTTAAGTCCCAGATAAACCAGCTTAAAAAGAAATAAGAGAAAATTTTTTCTAAAAATTGGATTGACAAGGGGTTTAAACTCTGGTAAAATCACAATTCATTAAAGAAAAATGCAAAAGTTTAAAGGAATTTTAAAAAAGACGCAGAATTTCATCCAAGGACTTTTTGCCAATGATATGGGCATAGACCTGGGAACAGCTACGACCTTGGTCTATGTTAAGGGTGAGGGTATTGCCCTTTGCGAACCTTCGGTGGTAGCTATAAAGCGGGGGACTTCTATTGTAAGGGCAGTTGGAGAAGAGGCCAAGAGGATGCTTGGCCGCACCCCGGGAAATATCGTAGCTATTCGGCCAATGAAGGATGGTGTAATTGCTGATTTTGAGATAACTGAGGCGATGCTGCGTTATTTTATTAAAAAGGTGCAACGCCGCAGGAAATTGGTTAATCCGCGTATTGTGATTGCCATTCCTTCAGGCATTACAGAGGTAGAGAAACGCGCGGTTAAGGATTCAGCTGAACGGGCTGGGGCAAGGGAGGTCAAACTTATTGAAGAGCCGATGGCTGCAGCTATTGGCGTGGGCCTGCCTATCCAAGAGCCAGTGGGAAATATGATTATCGATATTGGTGGCGGGACAACTGAGATTGCGGTAATTTCCCTTTCAGGCATAGTTTTTTCCAAGTCCATACGCATAGGTGGAGACGAGATGGATGAGGCAATTATTGAGTATCTCAAAAAGACCTACAATATGATGATTGGCGAGCGCAGCGCTGAGGAGATAAAGATAAAGATTGGTTCAGCCTATCCCCAAGAGAAGGAGCAGACCTTGGAGGTAAAAGGAAGGGATTTGGTAACTGGCCTGCCCAAGACCGTTACTATTACCTCTGAGGAGGTAAGGGAGGCATTGCAGGAGCCGCTACGGGCCATTGTTGAGGCGACCAAGATTTCCCTGGAGCGCACACCTCCAGAATTGGCTGCGGATTTGATTGAGCACGGCATTGTCTTGGCTGGAGGAGGGGCGTTGTTGCGCGGTATAGATAGGCTGCTTTCCGAAGAGACTGGCCTTCCGGTGCACGTGGCTGATGAGCCAATAGCAGCTGTGGTCAATGGCACAGGAAAGGTTCTGGATGAGATTAGATTTTTAGATGACGTAACAGTGCAGATTAAATCTGAGACCTACGCCTAAAAATAGATGTGCGTATCATTAAAAAGAATTACCTTTTCATACTTTCTGCAGCAGTAATTACCCTTCTTTTTATTTCTTCTTTAATCTCAGATATAAGACAGGTTGGTTTAACGGCATTGAGTTTTCCCTTGAGGGGATTTTGCTGGCTTGTCAAAGAGGTTGGCGGCTTGGTGCATTTTCATCGCAATATGGTGCAGTTGGAAATCTTAAAAAAAGAAAATTTGATTTTGAAAAATGAGCTTTTAGAATACAAGGAGATGCAGCTGGAGAACAGCCGGCTTAAGTCCCTCTTAGATTTTAAGGTATCCTTGCCTTATAAAAGCGTTGCTGCGCGGGTTATTGGCCGCTGGCAAGATAATTGGACAGCAAGTGTGGTTATTGATAAAGGGGCCAAGCAGGGTATAAGAGGGGGTTGTGTTGTAGTCAATCATATTGGTTTGGTTGGCCGGGTGATTGATGTCCAGCCTTTGACCAGTGTAGTTATGTTGCTGAATGACCCCCGCATGGGTGTTTCAGCAGTGGTTCAACGCAGCCGGCAGGAGGGATTAGTTTCAGGGACATTAGCAGAATTGCTTGTTTTACGCTATCTTCCTTTGGATGCGGATGTGCAGGTTGGAGATACTGTGGTAACTTCGGGCTTAAGCGATGGTTTTCCCAAGGGGGTGCTTGTGGGTTCAGTGGTAGAGGTTGGTAATGAGTTATCTGGGTTGGGTCGTTTTGCCAGTATAAAACCGGCAGTGAGGCCTTCAAATTTAGAAGAGGTTCTGGTGATTATTCGCAAGGAATAAGCTGGGGATGGTAAAACAGGCTTTTCTTTTTTTGAGTTTTGTGCTTTTGTTAATTTTTCAGGTTACGGTTTTACCTTCTTGGGCGATATTTGGGGTTACGCCAGATTTAATGCTCATCTGGGTAGGCTTTGTGAGTTTCTATCTTTCGCCTTTAATGGCTATATTTTGGTCCTTGGTTGCTGGGATTTGCAAGGATATGTTTGTAGGAGTGGAGTTTGGTTTATATGGCTTGCTTTTTCCGGTTTACTCCTTTGGGCTTATTCTGATTTTACGCAAGATTTATATTGGTAGCAATTTTACTCGCTCACTCTGCATTTTTTTTCTGGCATTTTTTCACAATCTTCTTACTGGAAGGTTAATCCTTTCAGGGCTGGAGGGGTTTTTCTATGGCGTCTTTTTCTTTAAGTTAATAGGTTCGGCCTTGTTGACTGCAGTTTTTCTTCCATTTGTGTTTTTTCTGCTTTTAAGGTTGAACTTTCTTTTGTCTGCGCAGAATGATTTTGACCCTGAGGCCGCAACCACAGATACTGAGGAGTCAGGAGATAAAATTTAGCTTTCTATGCGGGATAGGGTAATTATTTATTTTTTAACTATATTTTTTTTATTGTTAGTCGCCGTTCTTTTTAAAAAACAGGTCATTCAGGGGCAGAGATTCAGACAGCTAAGTCAGAAGAATTCTGTGCGGGTTATCTCTCAAAAGGGGGCGCGGGGTAGGTTTTTAGACCGTAAAGGCAGAGTGATTGTGGATAATGCCTTGTTTTACGATGTCTTGGTTACCCCTCAGATTTTAGATAGAGGTGATGATGGACTTTTAAGGTTGTGTAGAAAAATGGAGATACCATTTTCTGCGACAAAGGAAAAAATAACGAAAAGTCGCCGTTTTTCTCTGCTGCCAGTAACCATTGCAGTAAAGGTTACAGCATCTAAGGCCATGGCCTTGGAGGAGATGAAGTGGGATATTCCCGAGATAA
>Ga0272448_1000994_pt1 | contig 40035 bp, 34 predicted proteins | sample YNPCB0191_FD_202220 | JGI IMG/M metagenome (GOLD analysis project Ga0272448, IMG submission 202220) | Hot spring sediment microbial communities from Yellowstone National Park, WY, United States - YNP-CB-019-1 | ecosystem: Environmental > Aquatic > Thermal springs > Hot (42-90C) > Sediment...
AATGGTAGAACCTCCTTTCGATAACCGGTTCTACCACATCCACTTCCCCTAATGTCTACTTTTTGTCTACTTTTAGTCTACTTATGTTTTTTACATTATGTCTACTTTTGATTATTGCGGGACAGAAGAAAATTCTTTCAGGTTAAGACATGGTATCCACTCTAAGGGCAGTATCTGGAAGCGGCGGGGTGGTAATCCGGCGTTTGGAATTCGGTTAGAAGAAGCGGGAATATTTATTAGGTTAGTGCTTGAAAAAGCAGGGCTTCCCCCCTTAAATATTTTGTTGAAAATCTTAAACGAAAGGGGGAGGAAGCCCCAGTGACAGAAAATATATACCCTACTTACTATGAACTCGGCAAGAGCGCACCGCTTCTGGCCAGGAAGGCTATCGTCAGGGCTTACGAGGAGACGGGGAATATCTCTGAGGTAGCGAGGTTGTTCTGGACCACTCGCCAGACGGTGCGTAGGGTATTGCGGAGAGAGAGAAAGGGGCCCGGACATTGAGTATCTGCCAAAAGGGCCAAAACGCTTTCCCAGAAGAACCTGGGCGCAGGGTTAATTATCTGTCCTTTTCTCAACCTTGGGAGTTTTGGGTTTTTTCGGCCGGGGTGGTAGCTTGATAACTGTGGTGTCAGCAATTTTATCATGCATGGTCAGGCCCTTTTTATGCCAGAGGACCTGTAAAAAACCAAGGGAAAGAAATAAGCCAGAGCAGACGTAACCATGAGCCCGTTCAAAGCACTGATACCAGCTCAGCCGGGGTTTGCCTTCCAGGTCAATTACTTTCAGACGGAATAGCTTTTTGCCCGGGCTCTGACCTTTTAATCTAAAAAAGAGCACAAAATAAAGCAGGGTAATCACGTATTCTTTGATTACTTTGTAAGCCCGGTCTTCTTCTCTTTTGGTGGCTGACTGTGAGATTTCTCTTGAAGCCGTCTCATTCAGCATTTCGGGAAAATCCGCTCTCAACTCTGTCCAGTACCTTTTAAGAATTTCCTCTTGGCTTAAAGTCACAGCTTTCTCATATTCCACCGGAGGTAGCTTCTCCTTGAGTATCTTGAGGCAGGCCTTTTTTAATTCTGTTTCTTCTTGTTTTTCTTGTTTTTTTTCAACGTAGGTACCTTTGTTAAAGTCCACGGTCAGCTTACCACCTTCCTTGACTTCCTCAGCCATTTTGGCGGCCGGTGAGGGCTTTTGGTTAACGCAGGCTCTGATTTCTGCATAACCGCTGTAAACAACAGAAGAGATAAGGCCGATAATCAGAGCGTCAACCAGGAAAGCCAGTCCGCGGCGGACAAAGCCAGCCTGCTGGGGGTGAGCTTTGCGCTGGGGAAACAGTTTTTTTAATTTTTTAAACAAGGCCCGTTTAAATCCTTTGTTAACATCTTAAACTGTTGAGGCGGGAATGGCAAACAAATATTTCAATTTCTTCCAGGGCCGTCGCGGTGCTTTCAGGTCAGGCCAGTTAAGCAAACATCTTTACAGAAGGCTAATAAATTTATATAATATCAACTGCTTTTCCGAGGCTGGTTGCGGAAGTGGCGGAATTGGCAGACGCGTAAGCCTCAGGAGTTTATGGCCGAAAGGCCGTGTGGGTTCGAGTCCCACCTTCCGCACCACCTAATTTTTATTTTATGCCCCAGCCAAAAAGCCTGCTGTTAATCAACCCCTGGGCCTACGATTTTACCGCCTGCGATTTCTGGCTCAAACCCCTGGGTCTTCTTTATCTGGCCTCCATCCTGAAAAAATACACCTACCTGAAAATTGATTATCTGGATTGCCTTGATGTCCAGCAGCTTGGCTCTGATTCTGGATACAAACCAAGGATAAAAGCGGACGGCCGGGGGAGCTTCTTCAAAGAAGAAGTGGCCAAACCCGAGGTTTTCCGGTCTATTCCCCGACGGTTTTCTCGCTATGGGCTTCCTCTCGCCCTGGTAGAAGCCAGGTTAAAACAAACACCAGTACCTGAAGCAGTGCTTATTACCTGCACCATGACCTACTGGTACCCTGGGGTTCAGGCTATGGTGGAGCTGGTAAGAAAGGTTTTTGGCCGCTTGCCCATCATCCTGGGTGGAATCTATGCTACGCTCTGTCCAGAACATGCCCAAAAAAATTCTGGAGCCGACCTGGTGATAAGCGGTCCGGCCGAGAATAAAATCCTGAAAATTATAGCCGAGGTAGTTGGCTCCCGGTACCTCAAAGAAGACGGCCCAGAGGCGAATTTCGCTGTTTTTGATGACTTGCCTTCTCCTGCCTATGAATTATACGGTCAGCCAGAAACTGTTTGTCTGATGACTTCGCGGGGCTGTCCTTTTAACTGTTCTTACTGCGCCAGTCGCCTGATTTTCCCAGCTTTCCAGGCCAGGAAGCCAGAAAAGGTAGTGGAAGAGATAATAACTTTTAAAAAGACTTTAAACATAAAACACGTGGCTTTCTACGATGATGCTCTGCTTCTTAATAAAGATCAGCATCTCAAAAAAATTTTGCGGATGATTATTGAAAACAAGCCTGACCTTAAGTTTCATACACCCAACGGCCTTCAGGTGCGAGAACTGGACGAAGAGCTGGCCAGATTAATGAAAGAAGCCGGGTTTCAATCCATATTTCTGAGTCTGGAAACAGCCGACCCGCATTTGCTGGAGGAGACCGGCCCCAAGGTTAAACCTTCTGAACTGGAACAAGCGCTGAGACATCTTCAGGCTGCCGGCTTTAACCCTGCTGACATCTCGGTTTATCTGTTAGTTGGATTGCCGGAACAGGACAAAAAACAGGTGCTGGAGAGCATAGAGTTTGTCAGAAAGCTGGGAGCCAGGCCCAGACTGGCCTATTTTTCACCAGTCCCCGGAACCTTAGAGTGGAAAAGACTAACAGAAACCGGGAAGCTACAGCCCGATTCAGACCCCCTGCTGCAAAACAAGCTGGTTTTCCCCTATTTCTGGAGTAAAATCACCCCCGAAGATTTGACGGAAATAAAATCCAGACTCCTGAAAAAGAGTTGATTTACAACCTTAAGAGAAATAAGCTATTATAAAAAAAAAGGGTTAAAAATGAAAAAACTTAAAAATCAGCTTCTCCTTTTTGCTTTTTCAGGCATTTTGATCCTGGGCTTGGCTTCCTGTGCCTCCTACCGGCTGGAAAAAAAACTCAGTCCTGAAGATTCCGAATGGTTATCTGAGGTGCGCTACATCATCACACCAGAAGAACGGAAGATATTCCTGGAGATGCCGGAGTCAGAGAGAAAACAGTTTAAAGAAGATTTCTGGAAAAGACGGGACCCGGACCCGGACACAGAAGTTAATGAGTTTAAAGTTGAATATTACAAGCGAATTGAGCAAGCTAATAGATTGTTCCAGGGCGAAGGGCGGCCAGGCTGGTTAACTGACCGGGGACGCATCTACATACTTTTTGGTCCGCCGACCGAGAGACAGACTTTTCCCATGGAAGCCCGCGGCTATTGCCGGGAAGTCTGGTACTACGGGTCTTTTCCTGTCATCTTTGTGGACGAAAACTGTTCTGGTAATTATGTTCTTTCAGCTATAAACCTTGAGCACCTGCAGGATTTAAACCTGGCGCAGAACTATTTTCAGCGAGATGCCATTACTCAAGAAAAGACGTTTTTTGATTATGACCTTAAAGTGTCAAAGGTGGAGAGAAGTTCAGAGGCAGTTAAGTTTCTGGTGACCCTTTCCATGTCGTACGATGAAATCTGGTTTGAAGTTAAGGACAACGCCAGCCTGGAAGCTATGATTTATCTCAAGCTGGAACTCAAAAATAAAGCTGGCCAACTTGTCTGGCAGGGAGAAAAATCTTTTGCCCTGGCTTTTAAAGATGAAGATGAGCTCAAAAGACAGGAAGTGAACAAATTCAAGGGAGATTTTGAAGTGCTAATTCCCATCAGTGAAACTAACCCGCTGCCGCCCGGAATATATTTACTCTACAGCAGTGTGAAACAGAAGACAGAAGGCAAAGAGATTAAAAAGGTGCGGGAAATAAAATTGTAGTCAGGAAAATAGTTCTGCTTCTTTTATTTTGCTGAGGCCAGCCGGAAACCTCAATCAAAATCTCAGCCGAAAACAAAGTTGAGCTGTTCTGGTGCCATAAGCAGCCAGAATTTTGTGGTAGAAAGGCGAGAAAATTCTGGTCCCGTGGTTTGTTCCTTCAGTTTCTGGGTACCAGTACCCACCTTCATCATACTGCGTTATGGTGTATTTCTTGCCCAGAAGGTTAAGGATGTCAACCCAGACGTTCAGGTTGGTTCCTGAGCTGAGTTTGAGGTTCTTTTCCACGCGGAGGTCCAGGCTCTCAAAGAAAGGATAGCGCCTGGTACCAGGTTCTTCCAGCAGAACAGTAACCGGGGCATTGCTTGCTCCATGGGCTTCCAGCCAGCTTTGTGGTGGCACGATGGTCACGGTTCTTAACCAGGGGGTACCGCTGTAGCCATAGAATCGAGCACTCAGGAAGAAATCCCCGGGTAGCTGGTAAGTGCCCATAACCTGGAAAATGAAGGGCCGGTCAAGGTCAAGTCTTGAGTTAGTGGAAAGGTTCAGAAAAGAGTTGGGCGAGTTAGCCAGCTGGGTCAGGGCGCTAGAAGCCACCCGGCTTAAGCCAGTGTTACCAGTAGCTTTGCTCCAGGTAGCAGAGGCCAGGAGCTGCCATTTACTGGACATCTTTTTCCGGAAAACTAACTGCCAGCCGGAGTAATGTTGTTTTAAGCCCTTAACGTTGTCCAACCTGGTAAAATAAGCCGGAGCGCTGGCAGACGGGAAGTAGACTGTTATCGGTGTATCTCCCTGTCCAGAACCACCAGGGACGATGGTACTGAAGGGAACCCACCAGGAAGAAGCCTCTTCCAGCTGATACCATTCCCGGTCATTATCCGGGTCATAAAGCACATCTTCAATTAAGTTCTTTTTGCTTCGGTCAAGATAGGCCAGAGAAACGGTCATGTTCTCCTGGATTTTTTGCTCCACGGCTACTGTCCATTCGGTGACAGAAGGCGGTTTTAGACCAGGGGCTACTCTCTTTCTAAAATAATCATTCTGGTGGACACGATAATCTTCTGGGAAAAGCTCCAGGGTGTCATCTACATCTACCTTTTTGTCTCCGTTTTCATCGTACCAGTAGAAAAGATGATAATTACCGGGAGAAGCGGGAGAGAAATTCATCAGATAGCTTAGGGACAGGTTTTCGGCATAACGGTTAAAGGAAGCTTTTAGCAGCATATTTCCCTTGCCAAAAACATCAAACACCACCCCTAACCGGGGTGAAAGAGTGTGCCAGATGAGCATGTTGTCCCAGCCGTTAAGTCTCTGAGCGCTGTAGGGATTAAGGCCGTAAATGGATTTAATCAGGGCATTGCCGTAAAGAATAGAAGTAACGTTTCCGCTGGAGCTCATGTACACTGGTGCAAGACCTGATTGGGTTCTTTCAAATTTAAGCCCCAGAGAAAAACTTAACCGGGAACCAAGGGAAAAATTATCACGGGCATAAAAAATCAGCCGATGAAGCGAAGACCCCTGCTTCAGGCCATCCTCGGTGGCGCTGGCCAGGTAGAAGCCAATCAGACCCTTGCCTACCAGGTTGCCGCTTACAGGTGAAAATCCTTCAGAGTAATAATACGGACTACCAAAAAGGTAAAAATAGAGCAGGTTGTCGTTTTTCCAGACCGAGTAAGAAGCGGTGCTGCTCTCATACTCGGCTCCAGCCAGAAGTTCGTGATTTATCCCCAGAAAGTTTTGCCAGCGGGTGGCCGAGATACCAACTCTAAAGACGTTGTTTTTGTTCTGGTCGTTGTATGGACCGCTTCCCCAGGCATAACCTGTTCCCAGGTCAACATAGCGCGGGTTATCCTTTCCCGATGGGTAAAGGAGTCGCGGCCGTTTGTTGGCGGTGTAGAACAGAAATCCGGTGGCTGTGGTCTCGGAATCAATCTTGTAACTGCCAGCGAGGTTAAGAAGAAAAAGATTCTGCCCGTTGATGCCCATGGTAGCAATTTGAGGGGTAGTTACAGACACAAGGTCGGGGTCCACCGTTTGATTATCGCGGTTGTAGCTTATAAGCAGAGAAGCCCTCAGCTCAGGCATGACCTGGGTGGTCACTCGCAGCAGGGAGAAGAAATCCTTGGCTTTCCAGCTATACTTGGGATAGATAATATTGTTGGGGTCTCTCCAAGGCTGAAATGGTGTGGACCTGGATTTCTGGTTGTACCGGAAGCTGGTAAAATACCACACCCGGTCAGGCATGATGGCTCCCCCGAAGTTCATGGAAAAATCCAGGTTGTATTTTTCTTTGATTACGGAACCGGGGTCTACCAGGCTCTGGGAGTCGGGATGCCAGAGGTTGTGGACCAGGTTCCCGCCCGTAGCAAAAAATTTGAGTTCTCCTGAACCTGAATTACTGCCCTGTAATGGAATAATTTTGATAAAAGCTCCAGGAGTGCTGTAGGTTTCTACCGGGTGAGCGGCAGCTTCTACCTGCACTTCTTCGGCCCAGTCTACATCTAACAGGGCGTTGACCGACCGGTCCAAGGGCTGGTTCAGCTCATTAGCCAGAAAAGTGACCGCATTATCTCTGGCGGTTGAACCATTTACTGAAAAACTTAAATCCGCTGGCACTTTTTCAGGGGAAAAACCAGGAACCAGGCTCAACAATCCTTTGAGGTCCCTGGTTTTCGGGATGTGAGCCAGGATATCCCGGTCCAGAATGTAGGAGACACCCGGTGATTCTTTATCCAGCTCTGGCAACGGTATAAGGAGGATCTTTTCTTCTTCTTCTTTTTCACTTGGCTCAAGAATTACGTCCAGCTTTATGGTCTTGCCTGTTTCCACTTTTAGTTCATTGATGACGACGGAAACAAAGCCGGGTGCTTCCACCATCACCTTGTAAACGCCAGGTGGCAGGTCAACAAAATGATAATTTCCGGATTTTTTTGTCAGGTAGTATTCCACACCGACCAGACTGGGCGATAAAAGTGATAAATAAGCACCGGTGATAGGTTTGCCCTGTTTGTCCAGGATCCGTCCTTTTATGTCGCCCGTGGTTCTGATAGTAGCTTCCAGACTTGTAAGAGCGACTAATATGAGAATCAAAAAGATTATGGTCAGCTTAAATTTGGTCAAACTTAAATTTCGCCTTTGGCCTAACACCTGTTCCTCCTTTTTCCAGCTAGTGTCTCTTCTTCAAATTATTTACCTGAATATTTTGTCATAAATCTGGTAAGTTTCTTTTCAGGTTGAGATAAGGATATCATTATATAATTTTTCACCACTTTTTGTATCAAAATACTTAAACTTTTTAAAGGGGAAAAAGTTACCAGCGGTTCAGGAAAAGGGGAAAACCGGCCGCCCTATCTTTTAGAGCTGGTCCTGCGGACCTGATGCCTGGCCCAGGCAGCCGCGCCGATAAAACCAGCATCGTTTCCTAAACTGGCTTTCTTTATCTCACAGCTGGCCAGGCTGAAGGGGATAGCTCTATTTTTAACTTCAGAAAGGGTGGGCTTTAACAGCCAGTTGCCTGAATTCATCACTCCGCCACCCAGAATGATTTTTTCCGGGTTGAGAAAGTTGATAACGATGCTCAAACCCAAGCCCAAAAAATATCCGCACTTTTCAAAACTCCGGGCTGCTGCCGGGTCTCCTTTTCTGGCTCGCAGGTAAACATCCCGGGCGGTCAGGTCTTCATCTGTGGGCTTGAATTCCCGGTAGTTCCGGACCAGGGCCGTGGCTGAGACTTCTGTTTCCAGACAGCCCCGGCTGCCGCAGTTACAGGGCCATCCATCGGGGTTGACGGTGATGTGCCCCAGCTCTCCAGCAAAGCCTTCCGTTCCCTGCCATAATTCGCCGTTTAAAATAATGCCTGAGCCCACTCCTGTGCCAATGGTCAGGAATACCAGACTGCGAGCTTTTTTCCCGCTGCCGTAAAGGTATTCGCCATAAGCGGCCAGGTTAGCGTCGTTGTGCACAGAAAATGGAACCGGTAAAATTTTGCTCAGGGCCGGGAACAGAGGAAAATTGTTTAAAGCCTGATAATTTGGTGAGTTAAGGATTCTTTTTTTCTTCAGGCTGAAAAATCCAGCAAAACCGAACCCCACGCTGTAGATTTTTTTCCCGCAGACAGAAGTCAGTTCCTGCCAGCAATCAGAAATGATTTTCAGCAGCTGCTTTATGTCCGGCGGGCTGTCGGTTTTGTTTTTATAAACAACTCTTCCCTGACTGTCTATGACTCCGTACTTTAGCTGCGTTCCCCCGAGGTCAAAACCAGCATAAAGCATTATCCGCTTGGTAATTAATGGCTAAGCATTAAACGCTTCAACTGGCCGCCGGCGGCTTGGGGTTGTTGTCCTGGTGGGTTTCTTCTTTGCCGCTATTGACAGCTTTTTTAAAATTCCTAATGCCTTCTCCAAGAGATTTGCCCAGTTCTGGAAGTTTTCTGGCACCGAAAATGATGATGACAATGAGCAGAATCAACAAAAGCTCAGTTGGGCCAATAGAACCTAACATCACATCCTCCTTACGGAGATAAGCTCAATCTTTCTCCGTTACATACTGAAAATATACCACCCATCTTAAAAAGTCAAGAAAAGAATAAGGTCGGGCCGGGCGGATCCGGTTGTAAAACCCTGTCTTTTCTACTAAAATAAATATCCAGCTTGCTTTTACCCGGCCTAAAATCAGGTTGGTTTAGTTATTATATCCCGTTTCTGGAATCAGGAATAAGGTGTCAGGTATGCAGGAAAAAATCAGAAATTTTTCTATCATTGCCCATGTGGACCATGGGAAAAGCACTCTGGCGGACCGCTTCATCGAGTTTACCGGTGCTCTTTCCCCGCGTGAGCTTAAAGAGCAGGTGCTGGACACCATGGAGCTGGAACGGGAAAGGGGTATCACCATTAAAGCGCAGACGGCCAGACTTAAGTACACCAGCAAATCAGGCGAAGAGTACATCCTGAACCTGATAGATACTCCGGGGCACGTAGATTTTTCTTACGAAGTTTCCCGCAGCCTGAGCGCCTGTGAGGGTGCTATCCTGGTCATAGACGCCTCGCAGGGAGTGGAAGCCCAGACTCTGGCCAACGCCTACCTGGCCATCCAGAACGACCTGGTCATCATTCCGGTTATTAACAAGATTGATTTGCCGCAGGCGGACGTGGAGATGACCCTGGAACAGCTGGAACACATTGTCGGGCTCAAAAAAGAAGAGGCGCTTTTGGTTTCAGCTAAAAAAGGAACGGGAGTGGAAGCGGTGCTGGAAAGCATTGTGCAGAGAATTCCAGCCCCAGGCGGGAATCCTGAGGCTCCGCTTAAAGCCCTTCTCTTTGATTCCTGGTTTGACCCTTACCGGGGAGTGGTGGTGCTGGTAAGAGTGGTGGATGGCCAGCTCCGGGCCGGTGACAAGATTGTTTTGATGTCTACTGGCGCTGAGTATGAAGCCGAAGAAATCGGTTACCTGACGCCCAAGCCAGTTAAAGTGGACAGCCTGAACACGGGAGAAGTGGGATATCTGGTGGCTGGCATAAAAAACCTGGCGCATGCCCGGATCGGGGAAACCATCACCCACAAACACCGTCCGGCGGCCCAGCCGTTACCTGGTTTTAAAGAAGCCAAGCCCATGGTTTTCTGCGGCCTTTATCCGGCTGGCGACAGTTCAATTGAAGACCTGCGGGATGCCCTGGAAAAACTGCGCTTGAATGATGCTTCCTTTCATTTTGAGCCGGAACATTCACCGGCCCTGGGTTTTGGTTTCCGGGCCGGCTTTCTCGGACTTCTCCACCGGGAAATCATCCAGGAAAGACTGGAGCGAGAATTCAACCTGAACCTGATTACGACTGCTCCGAGTGTCAGTTACCGGGTGACTACCACTAAAGGCGAGGTCCTGGAGGTACATAACCCTTCGGAACTGCCGGAGCCGCAATTTATTGAAAAGATAGAAGAACCAATCATAGAGGCCATCATTCTCACACCAGACCGTTATCTGGGAAATTTGCTCCAGCTTTTAGACGACCGGCGGGGTGAACAGAAGAAGATGGAATACATCTCCACCAGTAGAGTCCTGCTGGACTACCTGGTGCCGCTCAATGAAGTGGTCTTTGATTTTTACAATCAACTGAAATCCCTCTCGCAGGGCTACGCCTCCATGGATTATGAATTGTTTGGTTACCGGGAAGCCCCTCTGGTCAAGCTGGATATCCTGGTTAATTATGAAGAAGTGGATGCCCTCTCTGTCATTGTGCACAAAGATAAAGCTTATCAGGTTGGCCGGTCGCTGGTGGAGAAACTGCGTCAGGTCATTCCCAGGCAGCAGTTTGAGGTGGTCATCCAGGCGGCCATCGGCAAGCGGGTCATCGCCCGGGAAACCATTAAGCCCTTCCGCAAGGATGTGCTGGCCAAGCTCTACGGCGGTGATTACACCCGGAAGATGAAGCTGCTGGAGAAGCAGAAAGAAGGCAAAAAGCGAATGAAACGGGTCGGCCGGGTGGACATCCCGCAGGAAGCCTTCCTGGCTATCCTGGAAGTAAAATAATTCTTTTCTCTGTCCTGTCAATTTTTTATAATAAGAAAAATCTTGCGCCGGTTATGTGGTATGTCTGAAATTCTGATGATCGAGAAAGGGGGAACATGGACGAGAAAAAAATTCGGGCCTTTTTTCAGAAGACGGCCGGTATTCTGCAGGACTTTTTACCTCCAGGTGCCTCGGTGGTAGGTCCGCTGGTTTATGCCCTGGCTGTCTGGGGACTAAAGCAGCAGGCTTCTTACCGCGAGAAAATAAGCGGCCTTAAAGTCTGGCTGTGGCCGGAAATCCTGGTCAACAAGCCCGATGACTTTATCCTTAATTTTTTCATCAACGATGAAGCTCTTAAGCAGGCCTACCAGGAGGAAATTGCTTCCAGAGACCTGAAAACTCTGCGTCAGCATTTTGCTGTTCTCTATCCACTGCTGGGCTTGCAGGACCCGTTTCTGGAAGCTTTATTCTGGCCTGAGATAGATTCCGGAAACTTTAAAAAGATAGTGGCCGACTACCAGCCAAGAGTTGAGAAGGCTTTCAAGGAAATTAAAGCCGCGGAAGACCGGTCGGATTTCTGGCCGGCTCTGGGGAGAATTTTTTCCGGTCTGGTAGAACTTGGCTGGCAGACGCTGATGGAAAGTGAGGTTAGAAGCTGGCTCAAGCAGTGGCTAAAAAATCAATGAACCCAGTAATAAAAATTTACAAAAAGTGTTACGGGGGGAATAATGAGCAAAGCGAGAAATCTGGACAATAAAGAAAACTATCGGCAAGGGAAATTATTAAGCAGCAATCTGGTTTTTCTGCTGCTGGTTCTGGTTTTAAGCCTGTGGTCCTGTTCGCTCTCCCTGGAAAAAGCTCAGGTGCATTATCTGGCAGGCCAGAAATATGAAGCCAGGTTTAAAACAGCCGAAGCCTTGAGCTGCTACCAGGCGGCCCTTCAGGAGGCGGAAAAAGAAATAAAGAGGCGACCATCAGCTTCGGCCTACCTCATCAAGGGCCTGGTTGAAACCAGGTTACAGGCCTGGGAGAAAGCGGAAGAAAGCTTCCGGCTGGCCTCGCTCCTGGGTGAGGAAAAGGCAGGTGATTGGTCAAAGGAAGTAAGTCTTTACGGCCTGGCCTTAAGTTTGGAAAAGCAGGGGTTGACAGAAGGAGCCATAAAGCTCTACCGTTCCCTGATGGAGAAAGGGAAGTTGGAGCCAGTGGTGCAGGCCGCTACGGGCCGGTACCTGGATAACCGGCTGGCTGGTCTGAACGAAAAAAACGAAGGTGAAAGGAGAAAGGTAGTTCTGGACCTGGTCAACACGCTGGAAAAAATGCTCAAAGATTATGCTAGCTGTGGTTATTACCATTATCTCCTTTCTCAGGTTTACAGCTTTGATGGAAAATACCGGGAGAGTTTTGAGGAAGCGGTTCTGGCCCGGGAGTTAGGTCTGGCTTCAGAAAAATTGCTCCGGGACAATGACGAGCAAATAATTTTTTGCTACCATAAGCTGAAACAGATTTCGCCGGAAGAAGTCACCGGTTTTCTCCAAGCTTATAATTACTGGATTAAAAAGTGGAACTGGCGGGATGAAACCACGCCAGACTGGAAACGGAGGTAAGCATGCTACCGACCATTGCCTGGAAAAACAGAGCCGTGGTTATGGTTGACCAGCGTCAGCTTCCCTGGAAAGAAGTTTATGTAAAATGCCGCTCAGTGGAACAGGTAGCCAGAGCCATTGAAAACATGATCATAAGAGGAGCGCCAGCCATCGGGATAGCGGCTGCCTACGGACTGGCTCTGGGCCTGGCCAACTTAAAAACCGGCGAGGACCCGGGCAGAGCTTTTGATAAATTTTATCAACGCCTGTGGCGCACCCGGCCTACCGCCCGTAACCTTTTCTGGGCTTTAGAGCGAATGAAAAAAGTTTTTACCGAAAATAAAAACCGCAAACTATCTGAGCTTAAAAAAATTCTACTGGCTGAAGCGCAGGCCATAGAAAAAGAAGACCTGGAAATCAACAAAAAGATTGGCGAATACGGCCAGACCCTCATTCCTGAAAAAGCCGTTATCCTGACCCATTGTAATGCCGGAGCTCTGGCCACGGCCGGCTACGGCACGGCGCTGGGGGTCATCAGAGCGGCGGTGGAGCAGGGGAAAAAAGTTAAAGTCCTGGCCGATGAAACCAGGCCCTTTCTTCAGGGTGCCCGACTTACCGTCTGGGAACTGGCCAAAGAAAAAATTCCAGTAACTTTAATCACTGATAACATGGCCGGCTGGTTGATGAACACGGGCCAGGTAGACCTGGTCATAGTTGGTGCTGACCGCCTCGCTCGGAACGGAGACACGGCCAACAAGATAGGTACTTATTCCTTAGCCGTGCTGGCCAGGGAAAATAAAATTCCTTTTTACGTGGCTGCTCCCCTTAGCACCTTTGATTTCAGCCTGCGCACCGGCCGGGACATTCCCATTGAGGAAAGAAACCCGGAAGAAGTCCGGAGAGTGCGCGGTCAGTTAATAACCCTGCCCGGCGTGCCGGTTAAAAACCCGGCTTTTGATGTCACTCCTGGAAGGCTCATAACCGCCATCATTACTGAGAAAGGTATCCTCCGGCCGCCTTACCGGAAGAGTATTAAATCCCTGAAATAACGTAGTCAGGGGCAAGAACTTAAGCTAAAATATAGGTTCAAGAGTTCGGGAGAGAATTATGCCACGAAAGAAAGCGAGCTTATTGCTGGCGGTAGAAACGTCCTGCGATGAAACCTCAGCTGCCGTCCTGCAGGAGGGGAAAATTCTGAGCAACGTCATCCTGTCCCAGGATGAGATTCATTCACCCTACGGCGGGGTGGTGCCTGAGCTTGCCTCCCGGCAGCACATTAAAGCGATTGATTTTGTGGTCAGCGAAAGCCTGGAGAAGTCAGGCGCCAAGCTCCAGGAGCTGGACCTTTTTGCCGTGACCCAGGGGCCCGGGCTCATTGGTTCACTCCTGGTTGGCCTCACCTTCACCAAAGGGCTGGCTTATTACTACCAGAAGCCCTTAATTGGCGTGGACCACCTTCAGGCCCACATAGAAGCAGCCTTTGTGGAGAATCCGGACGTTAAGTACCCGGTTCTGGCTCTTCTGGTTTCTGGCGGCCATACTTCGCTCTACTTTCTGGAAGCGCCATTGAGTTATAAACTTCTGGGCAAGACCAGGGATGATGCGGCTGGAGAAGGCCTGGACAAGGTGGCCAAATTTTTAGGCCTCGGCTATCCAGGCGGGCCGGTCATTGAAAAAAACGCCGAGGGCGGTGACCCGCAGCGCTTTAAATTTTCTCTGCCGCGGATGAAAACTTCCGGTTATGATTTTAGCTTTTCCGGGTTGAAGACCGCTGCCCTGAAAATCATTAGAGAAAACAACCTGGATGCCCGGCATCCAGAGCTCAGACATTTTCTGGCCAGCTTTGAAGAAACGGTCGTCCGTGCGCTTCTGGAAAACGTCAAAAAAGCCCTGATGGAGTTCAGGCCGAATTCCCTGGTGCTCTGTGGCGGGGTGGCCAGAAACAAGAGGCTGAGAAGCCATTTTGCTGAGCTGGCGGCCGAAAACAAACTTCCTGCTTTTATTCCTTCACCCCGGCTGTGCACGGATAATGCCGGGATGGTCGGGGCTTTGGCCTGGAAAAAATATCAGCTACAGGGTCAGGCAGTCCTTGACCTGGAACTTGATGCCTACCCCCGCTAAGGCTACCTGATTTCTTCAGCCGGGAGAAAAAAGTTTTCTGAAAGACCGAAGGCTTTCGCTTTAATTCATTCTTCCGGCTTCAAGCTGGTTGTTTTTGAATTGCTCGTTTTCAGCTTCTGATTTAGACCTTATCTTGACCCGGTTTAAGCCGCCGGATTTTAAGCCGTCATAGCTTTTGACCTCGAGTTCTTTCCCTGATGATTTGTCTCGTGAGAAAAAAAGCTGGTTATTAACGTTTAGTTTTTTGGTGATGGATAAACTCCCCCATACTATAACTTTGCCTTCTCTGCGACGTATAAATAAAGAGGATGGCAGGTGAAAAGGCAGATAAAATTTGCTTTAAAAGATAGCCATCTGATAAACTAAAGAAAACAAGGTTCGAGCTAAAGGAGGACTTTTTTGAGCCGCAAAAATATCTGGTTGACAGGTTTATTGATATGGGTGTTTTTGACCTCCGGGGCCTTATTGCTGGCCCAGGAAAACAAGAAGGAGGTGGCTCTAACGCTGGAAGAGGCTATCTTCCGGGCTCTCAAGCAGAACCTTAACCTGGTTGCTGAGGTTTATACTATTGAAAAATCCACAGCTTCGCTTTCGCTGGCCAGGGAGATGTTCTATCCCAAGCTGGAAGTAAACTTTGGCAGTGACCGGACTGAGCAGCCTTCAACCTGGTGGCTTCAGAGCTCCGGGACTTACATCACCAAAACGCGCTCATATGAAACGACAATTACGCAGCAACTGCCCATTGGCGGTTCACTGTCGGTCAGCATGGCCAACTTGAAAAATGATACTAACCAGTTGTTTCTTAATTTTAACCCCTATTACAGCACTCAGCTGCGCTTCAGTTTTGTTCAGCCGCTGCTTAAAAACTTTGGGCCCAAAGTGGCCATGAAAGAAATCGTCATCGCCCGGCAGAACCAGGCTATTTCCGAAGCTCAGCTCAAGAGCCAGGTGCTGGACACCATCTACCAGGTGGAAGAAGCTTACTGGAATCTGGTGCTGGCCAGAGAAAACCTTAAGGTCAAGCAGCAATCACTCCAGCTGGCCCGGGACCAGTTAGCCAAGACCCAGAAAGAAATATCAGTCGGTCAGCAGGCGGCCATAGAAATTCTGAACGTTCAGGCAGCCGTTTCTCAAAGAGAAGCTGATATCGTCCAGGCTGAAGGCGCCGTACAGGTAGCTGAAGACCGCCTGAAAGTCATCTTAAACCTGGCCAGCGGGCTGGACCTTGGGAATATTACCATCAAAACTCTTGAACAGCCTTCCTTCAAGCCTGTTAAAGTAGAGTTAAAAGAGGCTATTGAGACGGCTCTGGCCAACCGCCCTGACCTTCAGGTTAATTCTCTGACCGTGGAAAACAAGCAATTCGGGCTGGAAGTGGCCAGAAACCAGCTCCTGCCGCAGCTTGATTTTAACGTTTCTTACTGGAGCCCGGGAATATCAGGAGATCGCCTTCTTTATCTCAACAACAACCCGTTTACGGGGGTAATAATCGGTAAGATACCCGGGAGTATGGCCAATTCTTTTCGCGATGCCCTCAAGTTCCTTTACAACAACTGGTCGCTTAACTTCACCCTGACCATCCCGCTGGCTGATTATATCAGCCGGGCGAACTATGCTCTGGCCAGGACGGAGCTGGCTCAAGCTCAAGCCAAACAGAAGGCTCTGGAGCAGCAGGCTCTGCTGGAAGTTAGCGAGGCGGTTAAAAACCTGGAAACCATGGCCAAGAGTGTGGAAGCCTACCGGGTGGCCAGGGAGTACGCTGAGAAACGCCTGGAAGCGGAAACAAAAAAGCTGTCTGTGGGCTTGACCACCAATTATTTTGTCCTGGAAGCTCAGGAAAAACTGGCCACAGCCCGTTCGGCCGAGCTAAAAGCCCTGATTGATTATAACCTGGCCGTAGCTCGCCTGGAGAAAGTATTAGGCACAGGTCTGCGGAACAGAAACATAACTCTGGCAGAAGTCGGTCAAAAATAATCGTGGTTGAGTGCCGTTGCTGGCTTGTGTTAAAATTCAAGAGTGAAGTTTTCAGCGGTCATTGTCACCTATAATAACGAAAAAGTAATCCTGGACTGCCTGGAATCTCTTCAAGGTGTAGCTGATGAAATTGTGGTGGTGGACAGTGCCAGCACTGACCACACCCGCAAGATAGCCAGTTATTTCACCGATAAAATCATCAATCATCCTTCAACAGATTACGTCCAGCTTAAAGAGCTTGGCCACCGTCTGGCTGCCCACGAGTGGGTACTCTCCATAGAACCGGATGAAAGGCTCTCTGCTGCTCTGCGGCTTGAACTTTTTGCCTGGAAAAAGAATCCGGCTGAAGCCGATGGCTTTACCATTCCGCGGAAAAGTTTTTACCTCAAGCGCTGGATAAAATATTCTGGCTGGTATCCTAACCGGCGGATAAGGTTTTACCGCAAAAGCCAAGCCTGCTGGAAAAAAGAAGACGGCCGGGTGTTTGTGGTAGTTAACGGAAAAGTAAAAAAATTTCATAGTCCTCTGGAACATCTGGCTTTTTCCTCCATCTCTGAACATGTGCAGTACCTGAATCGCCTGTCTGAACGTCGGGCCCGTGAGCTTTACGCCAGGAAGAAAAAAGCCCGATTTTACCAGCTGTGGTTTTCTCCTGTTTTTGTTTTTCTAAAATATTACTTTTTCCGGTTGGGCTGGCTGGACGGATTTCCCGGTCTGGTGATTTCTGCCTTATCCGGTTATACTGTTTTTCTAAAATACGCCAAGCTCAAGGAAATATGGAGAAAAGGAGAAAAAATTGAGTCTGTTCCTGGCTGCCAGTGAAGTTCAAGAGGAACTGGCTTTAAAACAAATATTCCTGGTGAACCAGGAGTTGAGAAAAAAAGGAGTGAGCTGCCATATTCTGGCGGGAGCTGATAGTAAGCTCTTTGCCTACGGCAAAAAGAACGGACTTCAGGTTCTGAGCTTTAATTTTAAACCTTCCTTCTTGACCACCTGGAAACTCTCGCGCCTGCTAAAAAAACATCAGGCCCGGCTGATTCATTTTCTGGATGAAGCCTCATTTCAGGCCGGGATGAAGGCTGTGAGCAAAGCCGGGGTGCCGGTATGCCTGGCTACTTTTCAACCGGACTGGCTGAAGAAAAATTATCAGGCAAATTTAAAACATCTTGACGCCATCATCTGCCCCAACGAAGAAACTAAAAAGAAGCTTCTGAAAGCTGAAGTTCCTGTGAACTCGCTGGAAGTAATTCCCCCAGGTCTGGATTTTGCCCGCTACCAGTCAGAAAAAAAGAGTGATTTTCTGCGCGCTGAGCTGGGACTATCCAGGGAAGATACTCTGGTGGGCTGGGTCACGCCTCTTGAGGACCTGAAAAATTTTAAGGCCCAGTTAGAAGCCCTAAAAATTCTGGACCAGCAGGCGCCGAAATTAAAAATTATCATCTTGGGCCTTGGTCCTCTGCACCTGGAACAGCTGAGGCACGAACTGCCGCTTGAGCTAAAAAATCTGTATTTTTACCTGGGCTTTGAGGACAAAAGAGCCGAAGTCTTTTCCTCGCTGGATATGTTTGTTTTTGGCGATTTTTCCTTGCCTGAGGAGTTGCTCCTGGAAGCCATGGTCAGAAAAGTGCCGGTCGTGGGCGTGATGGCTTCCGGCCGGAGTGAGATTCTGCTGCACCGAGAGACTGGCTACCTGGTGCCACCGAATGACCCCCAGGCTCTGGCTCAGGTGGTGCTCAAAATTTATCTGGACCGGAGCCTGGCTCAGAACTTGGGCAAACAAGCTTATGAGCTTGTCTATAACAAGCATTCAGGTGAAGCCATGGCCCAAAAGCTGGTCAATTTTTATGAGCTCATGGCTTTGCAGAAAGGAGTAAAGCTTGGCCGGTAAGGTCCTCATCCGTAAGTTATCCCAGAAATCAGAATTTGAAAGACTGGTGGAAATCCAGCGGGTGGTCTGGAAACATCCCGACCTGGACTTAACTCCTGTGCACCAGTTCTGTGTCTCAAGTTTTATGGGGGGGCTGGTGCTGGGTGCCTTTGTTGATGGGGAGCTGGCCGGGTTTGTCTATTCTTTTCCGGCCATTTTCCAGGGACGCTTCTGCCACCATTCTCACCTGTTAGCAGTTCTGCCGCAGTACCAGGGTTACGGCCTGGGGAAAAAGCTCAAATGGGCGCAGAGGCGGGAAGTGCTCAAACTGGGGCTTGACCTTATCACCTGGACCTATGACCCGATGCAGAGCCGCAATGCTAACCTCAACCTGCACACTCTGGGAGCTTTTTGCCGGCACTACCTGCCTGACTTTTACGGTGAAACTCCGGCCCTCAGGCTGGGGCCCGGAATTCCTACCGACCGTCTGCTGGTGGAGTGGCCGATTAAATCAGTCAGGGTGGAGAACCGTTTTCGGGGGAAGAAGAATGACCCGCTCGACCCGGAATACTGGCCCAGGGTACTGCGGGGTTTCACGGACGCGGAAGGAAATTATCTTCCAGGAAAACCAGAGCTTCGGGCCAGAGAAAAAATCCTGCTGGCCGAAACTCTGCGAGACGTGCGAGCCTTTCAATCCAAACCTGAGATCATTGCTTCCTGGCAGTCAAACCTCAGACGGGTTTTGGCAAATTATTTCAAGAAAGGTTATGCGGCGGTTGATTTTGTGTTTGGGGAGAAGTGTTATTATGTGCTGGAGAAAATCGGCCGCAATTTTCTGAAAGATAGAAGGTAGTCGTTAGTTTTTGAGGCCGGCTTTTTGGGAGGCCGTAGAAGATATTTAAGCTGGAGGCTTAAAGCGTGATGAGCCTGATTAGCGGAATGGTTCATTTGGGAAGAAAGGGCTATGCAAAGGGCTAGGCCTGTTGAGACATGGTGAAGATAAAAAAGCGAAATTCTTGGGTCTGGAGAAAAATAAAATTGGGGAGAGGATAAAAATAAAGTCAAAAAAAATTTAAAAAATAAAAAAAGCAAAAATTATGGAGATGATAAGGCAGGTGGCTAATGGCTATTGAACGCATTGAGCTTAATTTTTTAAGGCTTCCCTACGTGCATTTTTTTGAAACCAGTTTTGGTCGGGCTTATGACCGGACTTTTATCATCATCAGGGTTTATGAAGATGGGGTCATCGGTTATGGCGAATGCGTGGCCGAGGAAAAGCCGCTTTACAGCGGTGAGACCACGGAAACAGCCTGGCACATCCTGAAGGATTTCTTGATTCCCCTGGTCTTCAGCCGGGGCCTGGTGGAGCCCGAAGATTTTTATGAGGCGGCCAGGGTTTTTCGCGGCAATCAGATGGCCAAGGCCAGCCTGGAACTGGCTCTCTGGGATTTAAAAGCTAAAAAAATGGGTGTACCTCTTTCCAAACTCTGGGGTGGCGTGCGAGAAGAAATCCCGGCTGGCGTGAGTGTGGGCATAGAAGATTCGGTGCCGGAACTGCTGGCCCGCATTGAAGGATACCTGAACCAGGGTTATGAAAGAATAAAAATAAAGATTAAACCAGGCTGGGATGTGGAAGTTTGTCGGGCAATCCGGGAAAAATATCCGAAGCTTATGCTGCAGGCTGATGCCAACGGCGCTTATTCTATTGAACAGGCAGAACACCTGCGTCAGCTGGATGCCTTTAACCTCCTGATGGTAGAGCAACCTTTCCCGCCTTATGACCTCTGGGATCACAGCAAGTTGCAAAAAAAGATGACCACACCTCTCTGTCTGGACGAAAGCATCATTTCTTTTGATTCAGCCCGGGCGGCCCTGGAAATGGGCAGCTGTCGCATCATCAACATCAAAGTTGGTCGGGTCGGCGGGATAGTGGAAGCCCGTAAAATTCATGATTACTGCCAGCGTTATGGAGTTGGGGTCTGGTGCGGTGGCATGCTGGAAAGCGGTATCGGCCGGGCGGCCAACCTGCATATTGCTACTCTGCCGAATTTTAAATATCCCAACGACCTGTCCGCCAGCGCCCGTTATTACCAGGAAGACCTGATTGAGCCGCCGATTGTTCTCAGCCGACCGGGATACATTCGGGTGCCAGATGGTCCGGGCCTCGGCGTTAACCCGGTTCCGGAACGCATAGAAAGGGCTACCTTAAGAAAGGAAATTTTTAAACCCTGAGGTTCAGATAATTTTTGAGGCCTGGAGACCAAAAAGCCGTCTGACGGGCAGCAGGTAACTTTGAAAGCAGTAAGGCATACTAAAAGAGGAGCATAACATGGCCGGGAAAAGGGAGAAAATCTACCCGGAATCAAAGATTGAGCTGTCACCTTTTGTTGCCAGGCATTATGATTTCTTGCTGGATTTGGTTACTCTGGGAGGCTATGCTCGATTCATCAGGAAAGCTATGGCTGATTTAGGGATAAAGCCAGAAGATTCCATCCTGGACCTGGGCTGCGGGACCGGACGCAATGCGGAGCTGATGATGAAATATCTGGGCCCGACCGGGAAAATAACCGGACTTGATTTACTGCTGGAAATGCAAGAACAATTTCAGAAGAGGTTTAAAAACAAACCCCGAGCTTCGTTCCGGCAGCAGCGCATAGACGTACCTTTTGACCTGGGAGAAAAATATGATTTAGCTTTTATGAGCTTTGTGCTCCATGGTTTTCCCCAGCCAGCCAGAATGATTATTTTAGAAAATGCCAGGCGGCATCTAAAACCGGGTGGACGGCTGGCCATCCTTGATTACGCTGAATTCCCGCTGGAAGAGAAATCAAAGCTTTTCCGCTGGGTTTTCCGGACCTTTGAATGTAAGTATGCCCTGGATTTTATTGAGTACAACTGGAAGGCAATTCTCCGTCAGCTTGATTTTCAGGCTGAGGAAGAAAAGTATTATTTTAAGAGGTCTATAAGGTTGCTCAAATCCCGGTTGCCGGATTAGCAAATAACGTTTTCAGGCCTCAACCCAAAAAAAGAGCCAGCTTGCCTTTTAGTTGTTTTAAGGTGGTGAATTTTTTTGTGAGGATAAGAACCAAAAAACTATGGGGCTGGTTTTAATTTTCAAGACCGCTGGGGAGAAGACCAGGGCGAGAGTGAAAATGGGCTAAGCCTGGTTTGTAGAAATTAAAAAACTTTCTTCCGTTCAATGATTTAAGGCTAAAAGATGAAGCGAGTTTAAGATATAATAAAAATTTCTAAAAGACTGTGTTCTTTAATCATCAGAGGATGATTAGCTTACTTTAGGAGTGAATCATGAAAAACCTGGTCATACTCGGAGCGGGAACGGGCGGTACCATCATGGCCAACAAGCTGGTTGGCCCGCTTAAAAGCCGGGGCTGGAAAATCACGGTCATTGATAAGGATGATAACCATTATTATCAGCCGGGTTTTCTGCTGGTGCCTTTTGGCCTGTATCATCCTGAAGATTTAGTAAGACGGCGTTCCCATCTGCTGCCGCGCGGCGTAGAATTTATAACGAAGGAAATAGAGGAGATAAAACCGCAGGCAAAATCAGTCAAACTGGTAGACGGCCGGCAAATAAATTATGACCTGCTGCTGGTGGCCACGGGAACACACCTCTGCCCGGAAGAAACCCCCGGGATGCTGGATGGCTGGCGGCAGAACATCTTTGATTATTATTCTCTGGATGGAGCCACTGCTCTGGCAGAAAAGTTGGATGAGTTTAAGGAAGGCACTCTGGTTGTTCATATCAACGAAATGCCCATCAAGTGCAACGTTTCTCCCCTGGAATTTGCTTTTCTGGCGGACTGGTTTTTCCGGAAAAAAGGAGTGCGGGAGAACATCAGGATTGTTTACCTAACGCCCATCTCCGGAGCTTTTACCAGGCCGGTGGCCACTCGCTACCTGGGCGACCTTCAGGCTGCAAAGAAGATTGAAGTGGAAAGCTTTTTTATGACCGAGAAGATTGACCCGGTCAACGGAAAAGTCGTTTGCTACGACGGTCGAGAAGTTCATTTTGACCTTCTGGTCACCATTCCCACCAACATGGGGGCGGAGTTCATCAAGCGCTCGGGCCTGGGCGATGAAATGAATTATGTGCCAGTGGATGAGTCTGGTTTTCGCTCAGAAAGATATGCGGACATTTTTGTGTTGGGTGATGCCGCCGGGAATGATTGGACCAAAGCTGGTTCAGTGGTGCATTTTGCTTCTGAAATTCTGGATAAAATTATCCTCTCCGAGATAGATGGACAAAAAGCGGAAATCAGGTTTGATGGCCACGCCAATTGTTTCATCGAAACCGGTTTCGGCAAAGCGGTGGTCATTGATTACAACCATGAAGTTGAGCCATTGCCGGGTAAGTTCCCTCTGCCGGTCATCGGACCGATATCGCTGCTCAAAGAAACCCGCCTCAATCACTGGTCCAAGCTGGCTTTTGAGTGGGTTTACTGGCACTGGCTGCTAAAAGGCCGGGCCATTCCCTTTGTGCCAGCCTTGATGTCCATGCGCGGCAAAAAGGACGTTCGGCAGGCTTGATCATAAGTAAGAAAGCGGCGGTAAAAAACACTACTAAAATAGTAGGAATAAGTGGGCTTTATTTCCCTCTACCGATTAAATTCCCATTCTCCTTCAAATGTTTGCTCATACGGTTCATTAAATTTCCTGAGGCACTTTTCTGTTATTTTCAGTTGCAGGGGGAAGTGGAAATGACTCTGGCTTCAATTCTTACTTCCCTGGAGCAGGGATATGAAGAGTGGCCGGCCCTTCGACCATTTTAATTTAAAATACTAAAATTCAGGCAGAAAATGTTTGCTTTTTCCCGATGTTTCCATATACAATGTAGTTAGCCTCGCTAGCTTATCGCTTTCAGGGCAAAATATATTTCAAGGAGAAAAGGATGAAAAATCTAGTTAAAGGACTTGCTGTCATTGCCGTTTTGGTGCTCTTCTTGGTCATGACGACCACACCCTCCGTAGCCGGAGTAAAATTTGGTGTTAAGGGTGGTTTGACCCTGGCTAACATCAAGTCAGTGCCCGAGACTTTTGAAGGGTACAAGTGGGAAAACAAGATGGGCCTGGTTGGCGGTGTGTTCGCTGAGCTGGGCCTGGCCAAGGGCTTTTCCCTCCAGCCAGAAGTGCTTTATGTTCAGAAGGGGGCCAAGTTTTCGTTTTCCGAGGGAGAAATCACTGGAACCGCAAAATTCAACGTGGATTATGTAGAGATTCCTCTGCTTTTAAAATATAACCTGATTTCCAGCGGATTGACCATTCCCTCTGTTTACGCCGGACCCTACTTTGGCTTTAATACCAGAGCCAGGTTGGTCTTTGAGATGGAAGGCTATCCTTCAGAATATTTAGAGCTTAAAGATGAAATAAAAAATACAGAATTTGGTCTGGCTCTTGGTCTGGGAGTGGCCCAGAAAATGGGGTTGATGAAACTTACCCTGGATGCCCGTTACGACCTTGGTCTGACCAACATTGCTGAAGAAGCTGAAGGACCTGAATCCATCAAGACCAGAACCTGGCTATTTATGGTTGGGGTAGCTTTCTAAGGATTTTAAGCTTTAAGACGTTAAAAGATAGGGAAGGCTGTTCAGCCTTCCCTTTTTTTTCAGGATATTTTCACGACTAAACTGGAGAGGAAGAAGCCATCCGGCCAAGGTTTTAAAGGCCGCGAACTCTGGCCAAAAAGCTAAGGTAGCAGACCGAATAGTCTGATTCTAAATTCAGCTCTGCTTATATCTTTAAAGTCCAGAAAAAATCTCTTGTGTTTTTTTAATAATTTTTTTAAGATTTTCTTAAGCGTTCTTAATAAATTTGGCTTATAGAATAGTTCAAATCTTAAAAAAAAAGGAGGAAAAATGAGAGTGAGAAGAAGGCGTAGTATTCTTGCTATGTTTTTCTCAGCTGTCTTGCTGCTGGGACTGATGGTTTTTCAGGCTGAGGCTGGAGTAAAATTCGGGGTTAAAGGTGGTCTGGTCCTAGCCAACATCAAATCAGTGCCTGAGACTTTTCAGGGTTATAGCTGGGAAACAAAGCGTGGTCTGGTGGGAGGTGTTTCTCTTGAGCTGGGTCTTCTGGGGGGATTTTCGCTTCAACCTGAAGTGCTTTATGTCCAGAAAGGGACGCAGTTTGATTTTGAGATGGAGGGAATTACGGGAAAATTTGAAACCAGGGTGGATACGATTGAGATTCCCCTGTTGTTAAAGTTCAACCTTATTTCAGGCGGCCCGACTATACCCTCGTTTTATGCTGGCCCCTTTGTTGGTTTTATCTCCAAAGCTGAGAACCTGATAAAGATAGAGGGATATCCGACTGAAAGAGAAGATATCAAAGATAACCTGACCAGCACTGAGTATGGCCTGACTTTCGGTGCTGGTCTGGTACAGAGCCTGGGGTTGGTCAAAATTACTCTTGATGCTCGTTATGACCTGGGACTCTCCAATGTTATAAAAGAAGTGGAAAATGGACCGGAATCGGTAAAAACTAGAGCCTGGCTGTTTATGGTCGGAGTTTGTTTTTAATAAGTCTTAAGAACCGTTCAGACTAAGGGAAGGGCATTTCTGCTCTTCCCTTTTTTATCTCCAGAATCTCTAATAACGAGCGCTGCCTTAATTTATTCTTGTCAAGAATAATTATCAGATTGGCAAAGAAGAAAAGAGAGGTGGCTGCTTTTTCTTTTAAAGTCTTTTGAAGTTTAGACTCGAGGTGAAAAATTACAGACTGGTGAATCTGGATAAGCATTTAGGTATCCTGGCGGCCCAATTTATTGAATAATTGAGAAAAAGGTTGCCGTCAGCTAATTAATTTTTAATGATAAAATTAAAAGGATAAGCTAAGCTAAAAGGGGAGGCGAAAATGTCTGAAAATCATCCCGAGCCAACCTTTCGGCTGGTGTTTGAAATCGGGAAATTGGTGAGGGATTATCCTCTGAAGATATGGCCCCCAAACAAGAAAATCGTTTTTGAAATAGCCTAGCCGCCCGGCTCCAGGTCTGAGGGAACGCTAATTTTTACCCGCTGGAAGCTTATCCAGCTGCCGGGCTAAATATTTGTACCGGGAAATTATTGTCAGAAAGAAAAAAATAAAAGTAGATATAGTTCTTCATCAGGTTGAGGGGCTTGGGTTTTAATGGGGTGTTGGCTACGGGAATTAGCTCAGGGCAGCTTTTCTCAACTTGGCTCAGGTTCTTCGCGGTAGTTTCTCCTGACATAAACAAAGCCGAAAATTATAATCAGGGCTAAGACAGAAAAGACCACCAGGTCGCGCAGGGCAAAAGATGGGTCATGTGGGGTTATATAAACCCGAGTTTTAATAAAGTCTAATAATTTGTCGATCAGAATTTATAAACCTGGCCTCGCAGGATGACTACTTCCGGACTGCCCAGGTTATCAAACGATTTTAAGGGGTCAGCGTTTAGTATCTGCAGGTCAGCGGCTTTACCCGCTTCTATGGTGCCCAGCTCATCTTCCAGTCCGAGGATACGAGCTCCGTTTTTCGTAGCGCAGACTATTACTTCCATCGGCTTCATGCCGAGGCGGGCAAAATATTTCATTTCTTCAAAATAAATCCGGGGGTAAAGCTCGCGGTATTCTCCGTTGGCATCAGTCCCGATGCCCATGACGATTTTTCTTTTGTAGGCTTTCTTGAACAGGGTTTCGTGCATGGCCATGGACCAGTGGCGTTTTTCAATCAAAAAGCGGTTGATATCATTCCGTTGGTAGCTGGCGTAATAAGTGTAAAGAGTAGGCACATTGAAAACCTGGTGCCTGGCCATCATATCCAGGGTCTCGTCATCCATTTCGTTCAAGTGTTCTATGCATTCTACGCCGGCTTTGATGGCTACCTTGGTCATGGTTGGTGGCATGGTATCAGAAAAGCCACCGCCATGAGCCGTGATATGAAGGCCGAGCATCTTAGCTTCTTCTACCGCAGCTTTTGCTTCTTCCAGGGTAAACTGAGGGGAAATTTTAATATGTTTGAAGCCGGCCGCATACATCTGGCGCACTGCTTTGCGCCATTCCCATGGTCCGTCAACGGCCAGCGAGCCGTGCATGCCGTAGCCGTGCCCGCCGGTGATGGTGATGAGGTCACCGCAGGGGTAAACCCGAATGCTGTCAATGTAGCCTTTTTTCTGTGCCTGAACGAGAGCCTGCATGGCTTCCACATGAGAACCAACGTCTCTCACCGCCGTTACTCCGCATCGCAGGTACATGTTCATCAATTGTAGGGCCCTCAACGTCGCCAGGCTGTTGCTGTCCCGATAATATTCCAGGTCAGAGGTTTCGGAGGTCAGGTGAATGTGGCAGTCAATAAACCCGGGCAGAATCCATTTGCCGGTGGCCTCAATTTTTTGGGCACCTTCAGGAGCTTTAATTTTTCCAGCCGATCCCACGGCCTTAATCTTATCCCCTTCAATGATGATGATGGCGTTGACCAGCGGTTCTTTCCCCGTGCCATCAATCAGCGTCCCGCCCACCACGGCCACCACTGCCTTGGCAGCTTTTTCTTCAGGCTTCTTTGTCTGGGCAGGCAGATAAAGGGTGGAGGAAAATATCAGGAAGATGAAGAACAGGCAGATTACAGTGACCTTAATCAATTTCTTTCTCAAGTTAATTTTTGTTTTTAGCTTATAGCTGGAATTAAGGTTCTTAGAGCTTTTCATCTATACCTCCTTAAGCCTTAAATTTTATTTTGTTTTTAAAATCAATATCATTCAGTAAGGATAAATAAGTCAAATAAAATCTTCTTGCCGTCTCGTCTGCCTTTGAACGCTTCCGCAATGAGCTAAAGATGGCCCGGCAAATCTCCCACAAGAGTATTTGCCGGATGTTCTACCTGGCAAAAGTACAGGACAACTACTACATCACCATGGAAAATATCCCCGGAGAAGACCTGAAGCAGCTCGTCCGCCAGGTCGGCCAGATGCCTCTCGGCCGGACGGTTTCCATCGCCAGGCAGATCTGCGAGGCACTGGTTATAGCCCACGCCCTGGACATCGTTAACCGGGATCTGAAGCCTCAGAATATCATGGTTGACGAAGAGAGATTTCTGGGTCTAAGGAAGGAGGCTGACTCCGGGCAGCCTGAAGTCGGTGACGCCCGAAAGCACCTGGGGGTCTTTGTAAATAGGACCTGGCCGGAAACAGAATAATAATTTAAGCTCTTTTGAGCAAATTGCGAGAAATAGGGAGATGCAGGCTTGAAGCCCATCCCCAGAGAAGGGTTAATCATACCGTTTGAGGTCAATTACATTTCTAAAGAAGTCATCGGTTAAGATATTAGACCACTCCATTTTTTCTATTAGCTTCTTATGAACAGCAAAGTCAACGTAGGCTTTCCATTTGCCAGGGACTTGGGGGTCGTTAACGGCCACTTGAAATTGTACCCGCTTTAAGTTCTTAAACTGCTTAAAAAGGGCCTCAATTTTTGGCGCCAGGTCTTTCACCAGGCCGTCATCATAGTTTTTCAAGTCTGGATTGAAATAACGATAGGAAATTATTAAATTGTTTGAGTCTCCGGAAACGTCAACCACACCGGAATTATCCTCTCTGGCTTCACCGAGCACCGGCTTTAGCTGGTCCAGTCCAATTATTTCAGCTGTCCCGCTCGGCTCTTCTGAAGTTTCACTCTTTTTGGCCTTGCAGGCACCAGATAACGCGGCGAGCAAAATAACTAGGCCTATGAGGCCCGCGACGTAAATAGCAAACTGAAAGCTTTTTTTCATTGTAACCTCCATACGATTCGTTAACAATTTATATTTATTTATTAATTTAGTCAAATAAAAAAATTCGGTCTGTTGTCCTATGATTGAGGCTTCATTTGATTAAGGATATCAGACCGGTGGTCATAATCTGGAGTCCGACGCAAAAGACCAGAAAAGCGGTCAACCGATTTACCACCAGCCGGCCCCGGGGGCCAAAACGCTTGACCAGATTTGGAGTGAAAGCAAAACTGAAATAAATGAGAATGGTCATCAAAACTACGGCAAAAATTATAGCTGAAAGATTCATAAAATATACAGGCAAATGGCTGGAATGACTGTGGGCGCTCAAGGTAAGCAGGACTGAGAAAGTGCCTGGTCCAGTGGTCATGGGAAAAGCTAGCGGGTAAAATAACAATTCATCTATATTCTGTTGGTTTTTTAGCTCATCGGGGTGGCCGTTGACGCCTTCAGAAGTTTTTATTGGAGTCTCGGAAGATAAGAGTTCCCAGCCCATTTTACAAATCAGTATGCCGCCAGCAATCTGGACCACCGGAATCGAGATGCTGAAAAGTTTGAAAATCCAGCTGCCGACAATCGTGGTGGCCGCACAAAGAGCCAGGCAATAGAGAGCAATTTTTTTGGCCGCGGTCCTTCGCTCATGTTGATTTAAATGATGAAAAAAAGGGTCAAGAAGAAGAGCTGTCCCTAAAGGATTTACAGGTGGGAAAAGAGAAATGAAACCAATAAAGACCAGATTTAAGAATGATTGAGCTTGACTCATGTTCTTATGCGTTTTCCATCTCTTATTTTATCTTAAAAGCTTTACCAGGCAAATGAATTCTTTAACCTGATTGTTCAAAAAAAGCGACTTCTTCAGATAACTTGCTTTTAATTAATATCTGATTAAAGCAGATAAAACGGGCCAGTAATGAACTAAAATGACAAAAAACATAACTCTGGTAAATGGCTATTAGCTACCAATTGAATATTTTCCCGCCTTTCCACTTATACAGCAGAATTTTTATTAGGTCAGTAAAAAATAATGTTACCAGAAAGGCGTAAGCCAGAACCGGCAAAACATAGGATAGCGAGACCCTGGCCACAAATATCCCGCTAATTACCAACATAGTAGCAATAATCAAATCTAAAATAATAAAAATCAGCACCGGCCGGCCCGGCCTGGATTGGAAAAACATTTTTCTTTCCCGGAAATTCAGAATATTCAAAATTCCTGAAACCAATAATAAATAGAACATGAGCGATTGAACCTGTTCAAATTTAAGGGGCCAGAATTTTATCATCAGGTACAGGGCCAGAAAAAGCTCCAGAATTTTCAGACAACCAAAAATCAAGGCCAAGGTAATTAATTTTTCTAGGCTCCATTTTTCTGGCTGCTCAGATCCTTCCAAATTATCAGTAGCTATCGAAATAGTAACAAAGTCAAATAAAAACAGTATTAAAATCATGGCCACCGGTGTTATAACCGGTTTCCCCAGGATGAGAGTGGCCGCCGAAACAAAAAAGACTATCTGGAAGGTCTTAACCACCTTATTGATAATCCAGAGAATTATCCTCCGATAAATCTTTCGGCCGGTCTGAATCAGGTCAACAATGTTGGAAAGCCCTGGACTGGTCAGAATAATTTTGGCCGCTTCTTTAGCAATATCCAGTGAGTTATTGACGGCCATTCCAAGATCAGCTTTTCTCAGAGCGGGGGCATCATTAACTCCATCACCGGACATCCCCACTATATGTCCCTTTGATTGATAATAATTTACTATGGCGAATTTATCTTCTGGAAGGGCTTCAGCGAAAACTTCTACTTCTTCCAGGATTTTGGCATCAGTTTGCCCGTTGCTTTTCCACACCGCCACCTTTTCTCCAAGCCCGACGGTTTTAGCCACCTGCCCGGCAATCAGCTGATTATCTCCGGTAATCATCTTTACCGAGATACCGAGATTCTTAATTCTGGCTATGAAATCCTTGGAGTCTTTCCGGGGGTAATCAAAAAAACTAATAAGTCCAATTACTTCCAGACAGGTTTGTTCGGATTTGATGGCGATGGCTAGGGTTCTTTGGCCAGCTGAAGCTAACTGGCTCAGGTGGCTTTCAATTTCAGTTTTATGAGCTGAAAAGGGTAACTGAGCAAGGATTACCTGGGGTGCGCCCTTAATTACCTGGATTTTTTGGCCCTGATAATTAATCTCGGCTGAGGCCAATTTTGTTTCTGGATCAAATGGCCTAAAATTTAATATCTGCATATTTTCTACTTCCAGCTGTTTCCCATATTCGACAATAGCCGAATCTATGGGATCTAGACTCACCTGGTCAGAAGCAGCCCGCGCCAATGCTATGACCTGCTCTTGGTTATATCTTTCGGAGAGACAAATTACATTGCTTATCTTAATCCGGTTTTCGGTGATGGTTCCGGTCTTGTCCAGACAAAGAATATCCATCATAGCGCTATTCTCAATTCCGTCTAACTTTCTGACCAAAACTCCCTTCCTGGCCAGCTCAAGACTGCCTAAGGAAAGCGAGAGAATAGTCATGGCCGGTAGCGCTACTGGAATAGAAGCAATCAGCAAAGTCAGGATTACGGGTAGAGCTGAGGAAAGCGGCAGGTGGTTTAAGTCAAACTTAATCAAAACGGCGACGATGAAAATAGAATCAATCAGGAGCAACCCCCGAGTTACGCCCATGGTCATATTTTCAATAATCAACCGCGGGTGGGTCTTTTCAATTAATTCCGCTGTGCGACCATAAAAGGTTTGCCGACCGGTAGCTATTACTTGGCAGATGGCCTGGCCTCGTGTCACCAGGCTTCCTGAAAATATCTTTTCGTTTGCTTTTCTCTCACGGGGAAGGGATTCTCCTGTCAATGGGGATTCATCCACTGAAACACTGCCTTCAAGAATCAGGGCATCGGCCGGGACGATATCTCCAGCCGCCACTTTGATTATGTCATCGGGAACCAGCTCTGCCGACGGCAATTGCTGCCAGGTGCTCTCCCTTAAGACCTTGACGGTGACGGTAATTCTCTTCATAAGGAGCTCCAAGGCCCGGGAAGCCCTGAATTCCTGAATAAATCCGAGGGCAGCATTAAAAAGCAACAAAAAGCCCATCACCGCGGCTTCAAGATTATGCTTTATTAAAAGCATAATAATGATGGAGGCTTCTATAACCATGGAGGAGAGGCCGGTCAAACGCTTTAAAAAGTCCAAAATCAAATTTGGCCTTCGGGCAGAGATTTCGTTTGGCCCGAATTGCTCCCGTCGCTTCTGAACTTCTGATTGATTTAAACCCGAGAGGGCTAAGCTCATCTTTTCTTCACCAATCTTTTGGTTGTGTTTATTATAAATCAGGCTAGCTGTTAAAAAAAATAAAAGAAAAAACCGGCCTGGTGCGGGTGCTCAGAACTTGAATTCAAGTTTGACCCCAGGTACCACCCAGTCAATGTGCACAGGAACGTCGTTTTGCCCGCCCATACCCTGGCTGTTGCCGTTAGCAAAATGAGCAGAGCCGAAAATCTTTTCCGCTACCAGTGCATTCCAGCCTTTTTTCGCCACGTACTCGCCCGTGATGTTGGGGTTTGTGCCAATTCCCAGCTCGGCCACAATATCAAAGTTCTTCCCACCAAATATGAGCGGCTTAATTTCCTTTTCCGCATACTGCTGAGCTTCCTCGGTTTCGCCTTTTACTTCCACAAACCTTCCTTTTTCTATGAAAAATTTGAGCCTGAACTTAAGCGGTCCTGCTCCTCCCCAGCCAGCCGGCACAGTAAAGAAGCCGTTGGTGTTCCCTTCCTGAACCGGCACCACATAGGCTTCAGCTCCAGGCAGGTTGCCGAATTTCCCGGGTTCAGTCAGCAGCCCGCTGGAAACATGGACCAGGGTCGGGTCAATTTCAACAGTTATATCGGTCTCTTCGGCGACCACTCTTACCAGGCGGCTGTGTCTGAGCTTTTCCGCCACGGCCACGGTTTCCTGGTGCAGCCGGTGGTAATCCACATCCATGGGCCCGCCCTCTTCAAACATTTCCAGGGTAAAACCGGGCATGCTGGCCACGCGGGAGCCTTTTTCGGACTGGGTTTTTCGGAATTTGGTATGAGTCAGGGAAAAGACTGTGGGCAGGAAAATAATTTCTTTAAAGCCAATTTTTTCGTAAAGTTCAGGTTTGGCATCCACCCCGCTACGCGGCTCTTCAGGCACATAACTCAGGAGTTCCACTTCTACTCCGGCCTTCTTAAAAACTTCATACATCCTGTGGCACAGGGCGGCTGAATCTTCAAACTTTTGGCGGAACCTTTCCTCAAACTTCGGGTTCCAGTCCTGTCTGATGATAGCCACTTTCTCGCCGGGTTTATAACCCATGTTGACGTGGAGTGAATTTAAGATAGCCTGGTCTACAGATTTCATTGGTTTATCCTTTTTTTTTAACTTCTGGGCAGTAAATATCTTACTTCAGCCTGCTGGTTAGGAACAAATATTTTTTAACGTAAAACGACCACATGGCCGTTTATTTGGTCTACTTTTAAAGGAAAATCAAAAAGTTTTTCCAGCAGGTCAGAGCGGAAAACTTCTGGCGTTGGTCCGCTGGCCAGAATACGGCCGTTTTTTATCATCACCAGCTGGTCCGCCAGTTTGGGCAGAAGGTCCAGGCTGTGAATGGAACAAATTACGGTCTTCTTTTTTTCTTCCACCAGCTTTCTTAAAAGCCCGGCGATTTCCATCTCATGTTTTATATCCAGGAAAGTCGTGGGCTCATCCAGGATGATTACCTCGGTATCCTGAACCAGAGCTCTGGCGATAAGAACCAGCCGTCTTTCTCCGCTGCTGAGCTCCAGGCATTTTTTTTCCCGGAATCTCTGCAAACCCAGGTAATCAAGGACCGCTTCAGCCTGACGGTAATCAGAAGCTGAAGGTGAAGCAAAAATGTTAAGATAGCCACTTCTTCCCATCAGCACAAAGTCCAGCACGCCGTAGTTAAAAGCAGTGGAGAATTCTTGAGGCACGTAACTTACCAGCCTGGTTCTCTGTGAGTCTTTTAACCGGCTGAGGTCCTGGCCATTAATGTAGACGGCCCCGCCGGGAAGTTTCTGCAGGCCGGCCAGGGCTTTAAGCAGAGTAGTTTTCCCGGCACCGTTCGGGCCAATAAGAGCCGTGAGCCGGGAAGGTGGCATTGATAAATTTTCAGCCACGAGCTTAAAATCCTCATAGCTGATTTCCAGGCGCGTTATTCTGACGTGCACGGTTAACCCCAGCTTTTCTTTGATCTTTTAATCAGGTACAGAAAAAACGGGATTCCTACTAAATTTGTAATAATTCCCACGGGAAATTCATACGGAGAGAAAGCTCTGATCAGGTCATCAGCCAGGAGCATCAGGCTGGCTCCTAATCCGGCTGAAACCGGGATAACCAGGCGGTTATCAGCTCCGACCAGCCCTCTGACAGCGTGTGGCACTATCAGGCCCACCCAGCCGATGATACCAGACACCGAAACCACGGCCGAAGTAATCAGAGTGGTCAGGGCGATGACCAGGAACCTTTCTTTTTTGACGTTAACTCCCAGGGCTCTGGCTTCATCATCAGAAAGACTCAGGACATTTATGCGCCATTTCATCCGGATTAACAGGAAAAGTCCGAGGAGCACCATCGGACCGGTCCAGAGAAGGTCTGGCCAGGTTACCTGAGAAAAGCTTCCCAGCAGCCAGAAAAAGAGAGCTTGCAGGGCATAGGGACTGGCCATGAATTCCACTCCAGAAAGAAGCGATTGAAAGAAAGCAGAGACCACGATGCCGGTGAGCAGCACGGCCATCATAGAGTTTCTGGCACCCTCAGAAATGGTCATTACCAGAAAAACAGCCAAGAGGCCGAAGAGGAAAGCCGCCACCTGGGGCGGAAACTGCCGGCTGAAAAGCACGAGAGAAGCAGCCGCTCCGAAGCCAGCGCCAAAAGAAACGCCCAGCACGTATTCGTTGACCAGCGGGTTGCGGAAAAGAGATTGCAGCACGCTTCCTGAGACAGCAAAAGCCGACCCGGCCAGAAGGGCCAGAAGAATTCTGGGCAGGCGGACGTTTATAATGATGTTGGCTGCAGCTGGCGAAAGATTAAGGTTCTGATTTGCCCTCAAGGCTGACCTGATGGTATTGAATACTTCAGCCCAGGAAATCTTGTAAGTGCCAACTCCGAGCGAGAGAAAGAGCAGGATAGAAGGCAAAACCCAGGCAGCCAGCAGGATGTATTTTTGCCTCTTGTTATTTTTTAAACCATTCATGGGCTTTTATTCTATCACAGAGGGCTTTAAAGAGACCTTCCTGGCCATAGAATTTTTTAAAGGATTTCTCACCTTCTACCATCAGGTCCACGCCGGACATTTCTTCTGGATGGAAAAGCCAGGCCAGGTAGTAACATTCTACCAGTACTAGGGCCGGGTCCCACCAGTACCAGAAACCGAAAGTATAAAAAACTTTCTTTTCCTGGACGGCTTTTAAGTATTGAAGCCCCGGGTCAGTCAGGAGCTGCTGGACAGTAATTTTTCTTTCTTCTGGCGGATACAGACCATGGACCAGGATAAGGTCAGGATTCCAGCTTAAAAGGGTTTCCAGCTTGAGCACGGCCGTATCCGAACCCTGGTGGATCGGTTTTATCTGCGAGGTCAGGTTTAAGCCCCCGGCCAGTTCCACCGGCTGATAGTTGACCGGAGACCTGAGAAGTGAACCCCAGAAGCTCAGATAGACCCGCGGCTTTTTTAGTCCCGGACGGTTTAACTTCTGCTTCAAGCTTTCCAGGCCAGCCACCAGAAAATTTTTTAATTCTTCCCCGCGTTGTTCTTTGCCCGTCAGCCGGGCCAAGATTTCTATCTCTTCCAGCAACCGGTCAATCCGGCCACTGGAACTCAGGCTGATGACCGGACAGTTAAGCTTCCGGCTCAGGTTCTGGGTCAGATTGAGCTCTGATGGTGAAACCAGAACCAGGTCCGGGTTAAGCTCCATGATTTTTTCTAAGTTGGCATCTTCGCCGGTCACGGAAACCACTGGCAACTTGCTGACTTCAGGAAAAATAATTTTAGCCAGATGATCGTAGCGAACCGGGAAGCGGTCAACGGCCAGCACCCGCTCGCCTTCACCCAGAGCCACCAGAATTCTGAGAAGTTCAGGCTGCAGGCAGATAATCCGCTGCGCTGGCACCCTGACTTCGACCTGGCGGTTAAGACTGTCTTTTATGGTAATCTTCTCTCTGGAAAGAGCCGAGAAAGCGTGAATGTTGATAGACAGGAAGGAAGAGATTAATAAAAACGGCCAGCAAACGGAGAAAAAAAGCTTTTTTGTTTTCACCATTTAAGTTTACTACAAAAAATTACCTTATTGACAGATTTGTCATCATGAGCCCTTAATGGCGCATTTCCAGGTTAAATGAACTAACGGTAACGGATGCTCCAGGATGAGCTGCTGGCCATCGGTTCTGAGGCTCTCCTCCAGAAAACCTTCCAGCACAGAAAATTGCTGCCCTTCTGAAAGGCCAAAGTAACTCTTAAAATGCCGCCGGGCTTCTTCCCAAGAGCTGAAAGCTTCACGGTAGGTTAAGGTTACCTCCTCTACTGAAAGCTCATCAGACTGACCAGCGCTAAGTCGCGCATTCGTGTCCTGGATATAGGTACTATTAGGGACAGGATGAACGGCTTCTGTTGTTTTCCCTGATTTGGCCGCTTTTCCTACCTGGCCCAACCTCGGTTTGGTCGCTGTTTCATCTAAACTTCCGTTCCCGTTGCTCTGGTTGATAATTTCTTCTACCGCTTTGACCAGAAGCTCAGCTCCTGGCTTGGGGCAATAGTCAAAACCATATAACGCAGGGTAAAGCCTGGTCAGCTGCTGGCTCCAGAAATTTTTTGACCGGGGCCAGAGAAGGTGGATTTCCCCGCGACAGACCTGCCGCATTTTAAGCAGACAATCTTTTACCCCCAGCATGATTAACGATAGAGAAGAGACCACCAGGTCAAAAGGTGGCTCCCCGGCCAGGTGCACGGCTGGCTCCATCTCTTCCCATGATAGGTGAATGGTAGATATTTTATCAGCCCCGTTCTTTTTAGCCATACTCTTTAAAACTTCCAGCATGGCTTCAGAACGGTCCAGGGCGGTTACCCTGGCTCCAGCCAGGCTCATGGGGATGGACAAAACACCGGGTCCACACCCGATGTCCAGAACTCTGGCGCCTTCTAAAGGCATCAGCCGCGCCAGAAAAAAAGTTATCCTTTCCTTCTGGAAGTTCCAGGTCTGTTCCCAGTAACGAAGAGCCCCTTCTTCTGATTCCCAGTCTGTGAACCTGACCCTGCGGGCTCTGGCCTGACATCTCTGCCAGGCTTCCATCTGTCTGTCCCAGAGGTCGCAGGCGGACTCATTCGTTTGAGAAATCATGGTTCCGGTTCTGTTCGGGTAAAAGGTTTCATAGGAAGCAGGGTCGGAATTCTTTACTGCTTCTAATCCTGAATTTCCCGAACCAGCAGGGGTGAAACAGCTCTCCGCCTTCCTACTTAACAATTGCTTTTCCTGGTTCAAAGCAGTTCCTTTCCTCAGTAATTTTTGCTTCTTAGAAGTTGAACCTGATGTTTATCCCGGCACTGCGCCCGGCTGCAGGAAAGCCAAAACGCTCCTGATAGCTGGCGTTAAACAGGTTATGAATGAAACCGGAAACAAGAGCCTTAAGGGCCGGGACCGGAAAACTGGTTTCCAGGTCAAAACGCACATAACCTTTCTGGTTGACTACCTGAAGTTCATCGTTCCAGAGAAGATTGTTGTTGTAAACAACCTCCTGGCTGCTGGCAGCCTGAATAAAACCAGCCACCCTTAATTGACCCGGGCCTATCCAGCGCAGGCCGAGGTTGGTTTTGAAGGCGGGTACGCCCGGGATTTTGTGGAAATCTCTATCCTGCTCCCGGACGAATAATTCCATCAGCGGGTCGCCTGAAGTTCTGGAAGTAAAAAGCGAAACGTTAGCAAAAGCGGAAAACCGCTCGTTGAGCTGTCTGGCAATTTCAGCTTCAAGGCCGTAGAGCCTGGCCCGGCCGATGTTGTAAGAGACAAAATTAATCAGGTCAAACTGGATAAAGTTCTTGATGTTATAATGGAAAACGCTTAATTCCAGCCGCATTTTAGATTCAGTTTCGTATTTCCATCCAGCCTCCAGCAACAGGCCGTCTTCGGCCTTGAAAGGCAGTTCATGAGTATCCACGCCGGCATCGTCGGCGTCATAATGCCAGTAGTGTTCGGGTGGCGTGGGAAAACGCAGCCCGCGAGCCACGGTGAGATAGAAAAGCCCCCAGGCTCCTGGCAGGTAGGTCAACTTTAAAGAGGGAGCCAGCCCGCTCATGGAGATGTTGGGTATGCCTTCGGCAAGGCCACCCGGGCCCGAGATGCCCTGGTAGCTCATAAACCTGAGCCCCGGTGTTATAAAGAAACCAGATTTAGAAAGCGGCAAATCAGCCTGAAGATAAGCATGAATAATTTTTGAAGCCACGTAATAGCCATTGCGGAAAGGTTGACGGAAATCATCTGGATAATTCGTGTCGCCATCATCTTTGAGGTAAGAAAAGTTGAAGCCAGCCAGCAGTGAAGCAGGTAGCGCGGAGCCGGAAGCCTTGGTCTCTTTGGCAAAAATGGGCAACCTGTATTCAAAGCCCCCTCCCCAGGAGCGGTCATCGTAGAATTTTTTGTGGAAAATTCGGTCCAGAGCCTGACGGGTGTTATAGGCTTCACGGTTGCCGTAATTTTTCCAGGCGTTCAAGCGAAAGGTGCCGGCCTGACCCAGCGATTGGTCGTAATTGAAGCTCAGCAGCAACCGGTCTTTTTTCCACCAGGCGCCGGGTTCGGGATAGGCTCCCATGCCGCCGTACATGTATTCACCGTCGGAAGCAGGGTAGCGGTCGTCCAAAGGCTGGTTATAGTCTGATGATAAGGGGTCATGAGCAGCCCGGTTGAAAACAGCAAAACCTTTCTTGACCAGGAGGTAAGTGGCTTCAAAGGAGAGCCGTCCGTCAATGGGCAGGTCGTAGCCGAGCCGTAATTCGGAATTTTTAAGGTTGTAATTTCCGTTTCTGAGGTATCCGTCGCTGTCGGTCAGAGAAGCAGCCAGAGTGTAGTCAAAACGACCGGGCTTCCAGGAGTGGTACAGGCTGAAGTTTGAAGTGTTAAAGCTGGCATAACCAGTCTGGAGTTCAACCGCCGGGTGTTGGTCTGGCCTTTTTGGTATCAGGTTTATAACTCCGCCCAGAGTGTTGCCAAAGCGGCTGTCGGTTATCCCTTTAATGACCTCAATCCGGCTTATGGCCGTCAGAGGTATAGCCGTCCAGTCAATAAAATATCCTCCAGCCACGCCGGAGCTGTTGAGCAGCCGGCCGTCTCGGAGCAAAAGTAAACGTCTGGCGCCCAGGCCGCGGATTTTAACCGAATCATCATCCAGGGCGGAGCCGATGGCCTGAAGGCGTTGAACCTCAATCCCGGGTTGTCTTTCCAGAGCAGTGTCCAGACTGTGAGAGATGGTCAAAGGGAAACGGTCCATGGGGATTACAGTCATGGTCGGCTTTTCCGTTTCGCTGGCCTTATCCACAACTTCTATGTAAACCGGCTCTAACTGAAAGAGTTTGGCTTCCGGTTTTTTCCGCTCTTTGTCGTCTTTCTTTTCAGCCTGTGATTCCTGGTCGGGCTTGGAGCTTTTCTCCTGGTTGGGTTTTTCTGGTTCTGTTATCTCCCCAGAAGAGGCGAAATTTTCTGCCTGGCTGCTGTCTTCACTGATTAACATTGTCCTGTTCGGTGCCGGGTGGCCGGAAAGGGGGGTGGGGAAGATTAGGTTGAGAGAAAACAAAAACAAAGCTGAAAGCGAAAGGAGAGCTTTTACTTTCTCGGTTAGGTTAATGAGCTTGCTGGTCTCAAAGGCTTTCTTTCGCATTTTTCCCTCCATTGAAGGTCGACTCCGGTTACTTTTCTGGTGTTACGATTTAGTATATCGTAACACCATTGTTTATTTTTACCATAACGGGTAGGGGAATTCAAGTTAAGATATGAGAGTAAGGCCTTTAATTGATGTTTTAAGCAACGTGGAGCCGGGGACTTGAAGTCTGGTCAAGCCAGTCGGTAAGCCAGCCGACAGGTCCGAGTAAATTTTTTGAACGTGCGGCGCGCCAGGAGATTAACAGTGCGGTGTAAGATAGGGGCCTTCGTTAAAATTAATGATTGATTTGGCTGAAAATTTGGCTTATAAAAAGTATAAAAAGAAAGAGAAATATTTTGATTATGCTTTCACGGGGGAGACGATGAAAATAGCCATCACGGCTGATGTCCATTTGCGAAGCCGGCAGGAAACACCGGAGCGCTACGCCGCCCTGGAGAACATCTTTAGCCAGTGCGAAAAAGAAGGACTGGAGCAGGTTTTCATCCTGGGCGACCTTTTTGACCGGGATTTCAACAATTACCACGATTTTGATGAGCTATGCCGCATGCGGTCCGGGCTGAAAATCACTGTGCTGCCAGGTAACCACGACAGCGGGCTTAAAAGAAAGTATTTTACGGCTGAAAACCTCAGGGTTGTAGAAGAGCCGCTTCTGGAAGCTCCGGCCGGCGGTCGGGCGCAGAAAATTAATTTCTTATTCATCCCCTATGCTTCAGGCCTCAGCCTGGATGAAGCCCTGGAAGTCTTCACCAGAAATCAGGAGCCCGGCCGGTTTGTTCTTTTTGGCCACGGAGACTGGCTGTCGGGCGCGCGCTCAGCCAATGCCTATGAGCAGGGGTTTTACATGCCGCTCAGCCAGCGGGCGCTGGAAAAATTCTCACCGCTGAGGGTTTTTCTGGGGCATATTCACCAGGTGGACGGAGGACTGGACAGGGCTGTGATTTACCCTGGTTCTCCCTGCGGTCTGGAAATCAACGAAACAGGAAAAAGAAGGTTTCTCGTTTATGACCCTGAAGAAAACCGAGTGGAACTCAGGGAAGTAGTCACGCCGGTGATTTATTTCCAGGAAACGCTGCTGGTCCTGCCGGTGGATGAAGAAATTTCCCGGCTCCGGGAATTAATCAGGAAGATGATGGAGAGGTGGCAAGTAGCTGACCAGGACCTTAAGAAGGTGAAGCTTCGTCTTAAGGTCAGGGGTTTTACGAGGGACAAAGAAGCCCTGGCCAGGTTTATCCAGCAGGAGATTAGCAGCCGCGGCCTTTCTTTTTACGACGAAGCCGGACCAGATTTTTCTGAGCTCAAGATAACCACGGATGAGTCAGAAGCCCGGCTTCTTCTTT
>Ga0272448_1000995_pt1 | contig 40030 bp, 39 predicted proteins | sample YNPCB0191_FD_202220 | JGI IMG/M metagenome (GOLD analysis project Ga0272448, IMG submission 202220) | Hot spring sediment microbial communities from Yellowstone National Park, WY, United States - YNP-CB-019-1 | ecosystem: Environmental > Aquatic > Thermal springs > Hot (42-90C) > Sediment...
ACGCACTCTGCCGACTTGGCGTAAAAGTCAGATACGAATCATTTGGGGATCGAAGCCTCGTGGAATCTGTATTCTCCTCGTTTAAGCAACGGGCAAAAATATTCTTCTGCTCAATAACTGTGAACTTAAAGATAAAAAACTGGGAAGCCTGAGATGGACAAGAGCTATAGAATGCTGGAACAACTTATGTAAAATGTTTATCTTTTACTATAACTTCGCGAGGGGGTGATAGTGTTATTAGGACAGGTCCGATGACCAATGGGAAATTCTTATATATCTAACTCTTTCGTAATTTATGTGAAATCGGGTAGGGTTTGAGCAATGTCGATGATGAAGTCTGAATTTCATAATTTCTTCGAGGCAGCGACAGGGTATCCTCCATACCCTTACCAGGAGAGGCTTGCTACAGATGAGCAATTTCCTCATATAATTAAGATCCCTACAGGCATGGGAAAGACCGATGCGGTGATACTGAGCTGGCTCTGGCGGAGGCGATTTGATACACGTTTAAATGTGAGATCTACTACTCCCAGAAGGCTTGTTTACTGTCTTCCTATGAGAGTTCTCGTCGAGCAGGTGAAGGAGAGAGCGGAGAAGTGGTTAAAGAATCTGGGAATACTCGCCAGCAATCCGGGTGATGGTAGTCCTTTGGATGGTTGGTCACAGGATCACGATGGCAAAGATAAACGAATTGCCGTCACTGTGCTTATGGGTGGTGAGGATGCCAATGAATGGGATCTCTATCCAGAAAGGGATTGCATACTTATCGGTACTCAGGATATGCTGCTATCTCGTGCGCTCAACCGGGGCTATGGTATGAGCAGATATCGGTGGCCAATGCACTTCGGGTTGCTGAATAACGATTGCCTCTGGGTGATGGATGAGGTCCAGCTGATGGGGCCGGGTTTCACCACCTCGGTTCAGCTTCATGCGTTCAGAGATATTTTCGGAACGATATGGCCATCATCTACTCATACGATCTGGATGAGCGCGACTATTGAGCGCGAGTGGTTGAGCACAGTGGATCTCAGGTCTAACGGCGGAGCCCTCAGGGGTTTCTCTCTGAATTCAAACGATCTTGATATTCCGAGCGTCAAAAGACGCATGAATGCCTTAAAGGTTCTTAAAAAAGCCAATTCAACAGCAGAGGAGACGCAAGGACTTGTCAGAGAGGTATTAGAAAAACACGTCAGAGGGACACGAACTATTGTAATACTTAATACTGTGAAGCGGGCCGTCAACCTGTATCATGTTCTAACTAAAAAATCCAACGACTTCAGGGTGCTTCTCATACACTCTCAGTTCAGACCTTTAGATCGCAAGAAGGTCCTTCAAGAGCTGATGAAAAACCCAGACGACTCCGGCACCATAGTTATTTCAACTCAGGTGGTAGAGGCAGGTGTAGATGTATCAGCAAGGACGATGTTCACGGAACTGGCACCGTGGTCATCACTTATCCAGCGTTTCGGGAGATGCAATCGTTCTGGTGAATACGATGAGGCTGAAATATACTGGATAGATCTTCCAGAAAGCAAAAAAAGAAATGAGTTTGCTCTTCCATACTCTATTGAGGATCTGGACAAATCCCGAGAGATTCTCAAAAGTCTGGATGGCAAAAATGTTGGACCAGGATTACTTCCACAGATTCAGTTGCAGTTCATGCATAAGAAAATCCTTCGCAGAAAGGATTTGGTAGAACTCTTTGATACCACACCAGATCTGGCTGCGACTGATATCGATATATCTCGATTTATCCGGGAAACCACTGATACTGATGTTCAGGTCTTCTGGCGAGATGTAGAAGATGCAAAAGAGGAAATGTTCCCCCAGAGGGACGAGCTGTGTCCAGTGCCACTAGCGGATATCCGTGAACTGATAAAAAATGGCGGTATCGCCTGGTACTGGGATCAGCTTGAAGGTAGCTGGACTGAAATACGAGATCCAATGCAGATAATCCCCGGAATGATAATACTGCTTCGTGCATCGGATGGCCGGTACAGCCCAACAGTTGGTTGGGAGCCGCAATCGAAAACGCCGGTTCAGGTGGTACCACTAGAGATAAAGAAGAGGCCGGAGGGATACGAAGACAACCCTACCTCTACAGGGGAATGGCAGACCATAGCAGAGCATACAGAGAAAGTTGTACAAATAGCGAATCGTGTGCTAGAGGCGCTCGGAATTGAGGGCATGTGGAGGGATACGCTTTTGGAGGTGTCTCGCTGGCACGATTGCGGCAAGGCACATCCCTCTTTTCAGGCCATGCTAAAGACAGATGCTTCGGAGATTAGGGCGGTAAAGTTTCCAGTGGCAAAGGCTCCTGAGGACGCGTGGCTTAAGGGGCGCCTGCCAGATCGACCCAGAAAGAACGACCTCCGGAGAAGGCATTTCCGGCATGAGCTGGCATCCGCTATTCTCGCATTGATGAACGGAAAGAGCGATCTGGTCTCATATCTTGTGGCTGCACACCATGGTAAGGTTCGCATGTCCATTCGATCAATGCCTGGAGAGTACCGACCTCCTGATGGGGGCAGGTTTGCCAGGGGTGTATGGGAGGGAGATACTGTTCCAGCGGTCGATCTGGGTGGTGGTGTAAGGGTGGCAGCAACACCAATAGATCTCAGCTACATGGATCTTGGTGATGGTCCCAGTGGGCCTAGTTGGTTATCGCGAAGCATCGCGTTGCGAGACGACCCTGATATCGGGCCTTTCCGGTTATCTTATCTGGAGGCGTTGATAAAAGCATTTGATGAGAGGGCCAGCAGGGGTGAAATATGAACAATACGATCCTTTACGGCTGTACCGCCCAGCCGCTATCCTCATATTTAACCTCGTTAGCAGTGCTCCGCCTCATATCCGAGCAGAAGGATCCGAACGCAAAGGGCTGGTGGGAGGGTGAGACATTCTGCATCAGCTCGGATCTGGACAGAGATCAAATTATCCGTTTCTTCATAGAGGAGTACGTTCCCACGCCTATAGCGTCTCCGTGGAACGGAGGTAGCGGGTTCTATGAAGGAGATAACACTGAATTTATAGATGCAATAAGAAACAGCACGTCTAAAAGGTTTGCAGTGTATCGAGAAACTATTGATACGATATACACTTTCCCAGAGCTGCCTTCCACTAATTTAACCATACGTGAGATACTATCCCAGCTTGAAACAGAATCTGAAAAGAGCAAGGGCAAGAGAAAGAGGGAGCTCTCCGGATTGGCAAACGAGATACGGAGCAATATTGAATCGGTAGCAAGGCTGCTACCCTCCGTCGATCTGTTTGGCCTGAGTCTTGACGAGCTCGAAGAAATTAATAAAAATAGCAATGAAAAGACTGCCGAGAATATAAAAAGATTGCTGAGACCTTTGAAAAAAGCTAGAACTGATATCAAGAAGCGGAAGCGTGATGAGGGAAGGGATGATATAAAATTAGCATGCAGAGACAGACTCAAAGACTCTTTTGTGGAGTGGCTCGATGCAGCTGTTGTGATCGGTCCAGCTGATGAAATCGAACATCCACCAATACTGGGGAGCGGTGGCAACGAAGGTCGTCTTGAGTACTCAAATACATTCATGAGCTGTCTTGTAAAACTATTTCTGAAACCAGAAAATCAGGACGTTTCTCGTCAGTGGCTTTGCAACGCTCTATTCGGAGATCCTGCAGAGGGTCTCGAGGTAATCAAGGTGGGAATGTATAATCCGGGAAGATCTGGCGGTTTTAACCAGGGGCCTGGTATTGAGAACAAAGACTTTCCTGCAAATCCATGGAGCTTTGTTTTTTCAATGGAGGGAGCGATAGTCTGGGCAAGCAGTGTGGCAAGGAGACATGTGGCAAGGAGACATGGCGTGAATAGTGGGATTCTGCGAAGCCCATTTACGGTAAGTGTAAGCCCAGTCGGTTACTGCTCATCATCAGATAAAGATGGCAGCGATGAAAGGGCAGCAGAGATATGGACACCAATCTGGAGACGACCTGCCAGATACAAAGAGGTTAGGGCATTTTTGAGTGAGGGGAGAGCGGACGTCGGCAGGAGATCAGCAACTACAGGATTGGAGTTTGCGGAAGCTGTAGCATCACTGGGTGTGGATCGTGGGGTTTCAGAGTTCGTGCGATATAACCTCCTCAAAAGAAGGGGGGATAACTATATAGCACTCCCAACAGGACGCTTCACGGTTAAATACAGAAACGAGAGCGACCTTGTCAGGGAGCTTGACCCGATCCTCAGAAAGATAGATGGTTTTATAAAGAATTTTAAACACCCCCCATCCAGCTATGTCTCGACCAGGAGACAGATAGATGATGCGATATTCAACCTTCTGCTTCACGGAGGGGCAGAACGTGTGAAATTCCTGATCGCAGCGCTTGGCCGAATGGAGATGCTCATAGCTCAGAGGGACCGATCAAAAAGGCCCAGACTTGAAAATCCGATTTATGGTCTTAGCCCGAGATGGATCTCTGCAGCAGATGATGGTTCAATTGAAATCAGAATTGCTGCAGCAATAGCGTCGATTAAAAGGACCGGAGATGTGGGTCCAATCAGGGCAAACATTTCATGCGTAGACCCTGTGAATCCCACGAGGTGGTCAAAGGGCAGAGGCCAGCTGGCTTGGGTGGGGCGATCGCTGCCGGAAAAGATGGTTGCAGTCCTTCAAAGGAGAATGATCGACGCCCAGCGGATGAACTGCAGCTCGAATCCGTTGTATGGAGATTTACCCCTATCTCCCGAGGATATCTCAGCCTTCATAAATGGAGGCATCGATGAAAGTCTGGTTGAGGATCTCGCCTTCGGATTGAGCTGGGTACGCTGGGACGATCCTGCCGTCAATGAAGTCAGAAAAGAGCTTGCGGGGCGCTGGTCGAGACCTATAGACCGGCTTCAGGTAAGGCGCTCTTGGGCGCTTTTAAAGCTGCTGTTCCTGCCCGATACGCTGAAGATCGACGGCAAGGACGTGAAGGTGAAACCTGAGCCGTCCATTGTACCTCTTCTTCTGGCAGGAAGGATTGATGAGGCTTGCAGAGTTGGACTGCGCCGCCTATATTCGGCGGGACTCGATCCTGTTATGGCACCTTATTTGAAAGATGGTGATGGAGTTCGTATTGCTGCGTCGCTTCTGATTCCTGTCCAGAACCACAAAAGAATTACAGAACTTGTTTTGCATATGAAATAGGTGGGGTAAATGGTTAATATCGAGAATAATGGGTGTTGATCGATATGGAGAATGGAATGATATTGAAAGATTTGAAATCTGCGCCTCGTCTCCTGATGGAGGTCGAGCTTAGGCCGGTTCAGGGCGATCGCTTCCAGCCCACAGGGTTCCCAGATCTGGGGGCGGCTGTGTACATATCGCCTAAAGGAAAACGCATGCTACTGGTAGAGTCCGCTCAGTCAATTGCAAATCGATTGGAGCAGACCTGTTTGGAAGGAGGGAGAGGTCCCGGGATTATAAAGGAGCTGGAAGGTCTTCCGTACATACTGGTTGAGTTAAATGTTAAACTTGATACTAACGAAATAAAGACAAAGACCAGCTCCTTGGTTGAGGCACACAGGATAAACTCTCCATTCATAATATACGATGAGGAGTTTAGAAAGCATTTCATAGACAAAGCAGGGTATTCCAAGGGCAAGCCCTTGAATTGGGAGATGATTGGGAAGGCATTTTTCTTCTATGATCCGAATTCCCTGCTCCATGGGGCGTTCATGTCAAATCTAGAGGATGGGCGCATTAAAGTGCCGCGTGCTATTACCGGATTTATCGAGGCGGAGGATGTTCAGGAGGTGGCTTCAGGTGGTGCAAAGATCGACTTTTTGGACCCAACTGGCAAAATCCGGATACAAGGAATCGGCAAAGATGTGTATGGCAACGTGCTGTACCACCGTATGGAATACACCGCAAAGAGGATTACAGCATATTTCAACATAGATCTGGCCCTTCTGGATGGTTATGGTCTGGAGCCAGAGGCAAAGGAGCTGCTGGTGGCACTTGGTCTCTATAAGATCCGCAGGTTCCTGGCAAGCGGCCTCAGGCTCAGAACTGCCTGTGATCTGATCAAAAATGGCGATATCAAAGTGACAGCTCCAAACAGTTTTCAGATACCTTCTGAGAAAGAACTGCTGGAGGTAATCCAAGCGAATATAAAAGCATGTAAAGATAAAAATTTATTTGCGGATCCACCAGTGACAGTGCTGGATAAAGAGGCAGAAGTAGGAGATAAAAAGGGAAGCACCACTTCAGAGGAGGGTGCCACGATAGAGGATTAGGGTGGCTCCTCAATGATCCTGATCGAATGCGTTCTGATTAATGGGCGGTTTCATGCCACGCCGTGGGGCAGAAACGTGAATGAAGGAATTCCAGAGTGGCCCCCATCACCTTATCGACTTATACGTGCTCTATACGATACTTGGAAGCGCAAGAGACCTGACTGGCCTGCCTCTAAAGTTGAACCTCTGCTGGCGGCATTATCCTCTCAGCTCCCAAAGTTCTGCCTTCCTGAGGCAACATCCTCGCACATAAGGTGTTTTCTCAGCCAGAACAAAGAAGATATTACCAAAAAGCAGCTGATATTTGATGCATTCGTTGTTACTGAGAGGGGCGCTAAAATTGTTTTCTTCTGGCCGGATGTGAATTTAAGCGAAGTTCAAAAAAGTGATCTTTCGGAACTCCTATCTCTTATCAACTACCTGGGTAGATCTGAGTCATGGGTATCAGCCAGGTTGCTGCCTGATTATACAGAGGTTGCGTGGAACTGCGTCCCGGAAGATGGTTCATCTGATCCTGGCTGGGAAACTGTACGTGTAGCCTGCCCCATATCTGCAGATGAATACTCAAAGCAGCCATATAATAAAAGTAAATCAAGGCCACTTAGATGGCTTGATGCACTGGCCTGGTCGACAACCGAACTTATCAAGTCAGATCGCCGCAGTGAACCCCCAGCATTTCGGTATCAAAATTACATTCGCCACAGGCACTGCCTCATGCTTAAGGCATACCCGCATAGACCTGTAGAGAGACCGATTGTCAATGGTGTCCTGTATGCTATGGAGTCCAAGGTACCTCCAAAGATCACATCTGCTGTGGAGATATCAGAACGTTTTCGCAGAAAGATCATGGGGATCCACAAGAATATAACTGGAGATCCCAAGCGGATATCGCATAAATTCAGCGGCAAGGACGAGAGAGGGCATCCTTTGAAGGGGCACAAACATCTCTACGTGCTTCCTATGGACCGCGATAGAGATGGATTTCTGGATCACCTGCTAGCGGTATGCAGGGAGCCCCTAGATCTCGAGGAACAGCTTGCACTGGACCGGGTCGGGTCGATATGGCAGCCAGATGGTAAGCCAGACATTCGACTAATACCCGTACAGTGGGGCAGAACTGGTGAGCTGGCAGGTACCGAGCCCGGAACACATTTCACGAGCGCGACACCATTCATCCCACCCAGGCATTACAGAAAGGGCAGAGGTGATTTCTCAGCATGGCTCTGCCAGGAGGTGCGAAGGGAAGCATCAAATCATGGGTTACCTGAACCCGTGGAGATCAGAATCGTACCAAAACTGTCCTGCTCCGGGAGGGATATAAGATGGCTCGAATTTCGCAGGAGCAGAAAGGGTGAGAGCTCACGGATAGGTTACGGATTTGATGTTGTGTTCCCCGAACCTGTCGCAGGACCTGTTGCACTGGGTTACGGAGCTCACTTTGGGCTAGGTCTCTTTGTCCCCAGCTTGAAGTCAGAATGATCCCTTGAGTTACTCTGGTGTAAGCCCCCTTCACGGCGAGGGCCATCCGGCCAGACGGATGGGTTGGACCAGGCAAGGATGAGCCAGACCGACGAACCTGGTCGTGACCGATTGCGACGTTTTCACAAGCCCATGATGTGGAGAGCATCTCACCATTTCAGAAGTGGAAGTGCGCACACAGATACGTGTACTTCGAGGTAGTCCTTCTCTACATACCAATAGACTCGATAGACGGTCAAAGATTAAAATAATGTAAAAAGACACCAAATATCAGGAGGGTCTCGCTTTGAACGAGATGGGGGGTCCAGACCTCATACCCGCTCGGATGCTGAATGAGTTTGCTTACTGTCCCAGGCTGTGCTATATCGAGTGGATACAGGGAGAATTCATAGATAGCTCTGATACCACAGATGGTAGATTTCAGCACCGTAGGGTGGATTTAGAGAAGGGATGCATTAAAGATGATGAACATGAGCCAATCCATGCAAGGTCTGTGTACATGACAGCTCCAGAGGTAGGTCTGGCATGTAGGATAGATCTGCTGGAAGGAGATGGGTTCAGGGTCACACCGGTGGACTACAAGCGCGGAGAGGTCCCAGAAATCCCCGAGAAGATTTACGAGCCCGATAGGGTACAGCTCTGTGCACAGTGCCTGGTGTTGAGGGAAAACGGGTTCGAATGCGTGGAAGGAATTGCTTACTTCATCCGATCGAGGAAGAGAGTCGCAGTAAAGTTCGATGACGAACTGGTAAAAAGAACGAAAGACCTCATCGCAGAGCTGAGGCGGGTGGCCGAGAGGGGGATCATCCCACCACCCCTTAAGGACAGCCCTAAATGCGTACGCTGCTCCATAGCGAGCATATGTCTTCCGGATGAGGTTAACCTTCTACGTAAGATCAGTGATGCGGATGAGACCGAGACCGCACCACATATCAGACGACTACTTCCAGACCGGGACGATGCCAAGCCGGTTTATGTCATTGGTCAGGGTCATACGGTTAGGAAGAAAGGAGATCGCTTGGAGATATGGAATAAGGATGAAAAAGTAGGAGACGCCAAGCTGAGAGAGATCTCTCAATTATCTCTTTATGGTGGTGTGGAGATAACTACTCCTGCAATGGTTGAACTGATGCAGAGATGCATTCCGGTCATTCACTTCAGCTATGGCGGATGGTTTCATGGCATATGTATTGGCACAACTCACAAAAACGTAGAGCTGAGGATACGACAGTATCAAAGTGCTACAGATCCGGAGAGAGCGCTATTACTTGCTAGAAAGATAATAGCCGGCAAGATCAGGAACTGCAGAACGCTCATACGCAGAAACGATTCAGAAGTCCAAAGAGAGACACTCGTCACTCTCGCAAGGCTAGCAAAAAATGCAGAATCCGCAAATAGTGCCGATAGTCTACTTGGTATTGAGGGGGCAGCCGCCGAGGTGTACTTTTCCAGATTAGGGTGCTTACTGAAGGGCACACAGTTCTCATTTGAGAATAGAAACAAGCGTCCTCCTAGGGATCCGGTTAATGCTGTTCTTTCTTATCTGTACGCTGTGCTTGTGAAGGACGTCTTCGTGACACTTCTTGCAGTTGGGTTTGATCCATACCTAGGATTCTACCACAGGCCAAGATACGGGCGACCAGCACTGGCTCTGGATATGATGGAAGAGTTCCGACCGCTGATTGCAGACTCTGTTGCCCTCACACTTTTCAACAACAAAGAGCTATCCAAGAACGATTTCCAGAGAACCGGCATAGGCATATCGCTTACCTCTGATGGCAAGAGGACTGTGATTGAAGGGTATGAGCGGCGTATGGAGACCGAGATACGGCACCCCTTATTTGGCTATAAAGTTAGCTACCGTCGGGTTCTTGAGATCCAGGCCAGATTGCTTGCTAGGATGCTATCAGGCGAGATTCGAGAATATCCGCCGTTCTGCACAAGATGACGCTGATGCACAACCTGCAACATGTAAATTCAGAAGACTATATGGTGGTGAGATAATTAGCGGTCTGAACTGCTATGTTGTGAGCTACGACATCATGGACCAGAAGCGGCTCCAAAGGGTACATAAAACGATGAAGGGCTTTGGGGAATCCATACATTACTCCGTATTCAGGTGCGATCTCACGCCGAAAGGACGGGTTGAGCTTATTGCGGCTCTGACTGAGCTGATTAAACATGACGAAGATCGTGTTATGATCATCGATCTGGGTCCTGTAGACGGAAGAGCCAGAGATAGGATAGAATTTCTGGGGGTCCGTCCGGCAGAGTCAGAGCATAGAGCGCTAATAATATGAGCCATACATTGACGAGAGGTTTGATGCTGATACGACTCCCAGGAGGTGCTCGAACAGATGATGGCTATCGAAAAGCTAATGATAGAGGACATTATGTAAATCATGCGGATCAATAGGAGAAGTAAGCTCTCGAAATCTCAGTACTTTTCGAGGCGTGTGAAGCTCGAGAAATGAACGCTGTTACCATGCCTTTTAAGGCATGGCCCCATTGAAGCCCTATACACCACCTCTTCTCGAGCCACGGCTTGATGTTACCATGCCTTTTAAGGCATGGCCCCATTGAAGCGATCTCGCTGTATCTCCTCATCAACGTTCTTGTAGAGACGTTACCATGCCTTTTAAGGCATGGCCCCATTGAAGCGCCTCCTCTAGCTCGCGCTCGAGCTCGCGTAACTTCGTTACCATGCCTTTTAAGGCATGGCCCCATTGAAGCCGCTATGCAGCGACATTTTATTATCTCGTCTGTTTCGTTACCATGCCTTTTAAGGCATGGCCCCATTGAAGCTGGACCCAGCTTATCGATCAACCCACGCCTCTTGCACGTTACCATGCCTTTTAAGGCATGGCCCCATTGAAGCTGGAGAGAAGGCGCGCATCCTGGAGGCCGCCCGAGCCGTTACCATGCCTTTTAAGGCATGGCCCCATTGAAGCCAGACGACTGTACACACGTCTAGGATGTCCTCTCCCCTGTTACCATGCCTTTTAAGGCATGGCCCCATTGAAGCCGCGCGAACAATTTGATTCCGTCAATGACTTCTTGGGTTACCATGCCTTTTAAGGCATGGCCCCATTGAAGCTGCGCAATCAGCTCGTTGCGCTTCCCATTCAGCACGAGTTACCATGCCTTTTAAGGCATGGCCCCATTGAAGCGGTTACGGCAAAGATCTGGCGGCGATATGTAAGATCAGTTACCATGCCTTTTAAGGCATGGCCCCATTGAAGCCAGACGACTGTACACACGTCTAGGATGTCCTCTCCCCTGTTACCATGCCTTTTAAGGCATGGCCCCATTGAAGCCGCGCGAACAATTTGATTCCGTCAATGACTTCTTGGGTTACCATGCCTTTTAAGGCATGGCCCCATTGAAGCTGCGCAATCAGCTCGTTGCGCTTCCCATTCAGCACGAGTTACCATGCCTTTTAAGGCATGGCCCCATTGAAGCGGTTACGGCAAAGATCTGGCGGCGATATGTAAGATCAGTTACCATGCCTTTTAAGGCATGGCCCCATTGAAGCGGTTACGGCAAAGATCTGGCGGCGATATGTAAGATCAGTTACCATGCCTTTTAAGGCATGGCCCCATTGAAGCGCCGATACTGGGCACCAAGCGGCTGTAGGAGATGAGGTTACCATGCCTTTTAAGGCATGGCCCCATTGAAGCTTCAAAACCGCCATGAAGGTGCAAGCACACTACAGACTAGTTACCATGCCTTTTAAGGCATGGCCCCATTGAAGCATTTCCTCATCTTTGTATCCGGTTGCCTTTGCAGTGTTACCATGCCTTTTAAGGCATGGCCCCATTGAAGCTTGTTCAGTATTTTTTCAGATACTATCTTTATCTCCATGTTACCATGCCTTTTAAGGCATGGCCCCATTGAAGCTCCGGATCATCTATCTCATAATACAGTATGAGATTTGTTACCATGCCTTTTAAGGCATGGCCCCATTGAAGCTGCGCAATCAGCTCGTTGCGCTTCCCATTCAGCACGAGTTACCATGCCTTTTAAGGCATGGCCCCATTGAAGCTGGACGGCTTCTCGCCGTCCTGTAAAATACATTGTGTTACCATGCCTTTTAAGGCATGGCCCCATTGAAGCAGATTCAGGCGGCGAAGGAGGCGAGGCGAATGAGTGTTACCATGCCTTTTAAGGCATGGCCCCATTGAAGCTTTCTTGGCGGCTTGCTGAATGGGGCTGCACAGATGTGTTACCATGCCTTTTAAGGCATGGCCCCATTGAAGTTTGGTTCTGGTCAAGCATTTTGTTCAACACGAAATGTTACCATGCCTTTTAAGGCATGGCCCCATTGAAGCTTCTCGCACAATACCCTACTTGCCTTCCAAGTATAGTTACCATTGAAGCGATGAAGTTCTCAAACGCAATGCAGAGATGCGAAAGCGAGTTACCATGCCTCTTCATCCTAGCGGTTATGGACAAGATCCCAAAACAATGACAGCTTGTCGCCCAGCAAGCAAGAAATGCTAAGGCTTGTTCCAGTGAACGAGACCGATGTACTAATATTACTGGTAAAATAGCGCGAAAATCCCGTCCCCCGCACTCTTTTCCTGCGTGCAGCCACGAGTTTTCACCTCAGTGATCCCCAGAATTTTGATATGAAAATGGGTTCAGGGACGTTTACAATGAAAAAATGACATGAGGGTTAACCTCATGTCTCGGGGCGTTTCTGGACAAAACTAACATTGCATCGAAGCTTTCATCCTTTTGGCGCGCCTGTGCTGTTGAATGTGCCGTTTTCGTACGGGCTTACTCCTAAAGAATGGGAGTTTGCGCCCTGCTCGCTCCTATCATCCGCGACTTGCCTGTTATGCCCCATTTAAAGGAGTGCCTGGCAGGCTAACGCTCGGGTTCAGCGACGGAGCGTAGCGCATCCGATGGAATCGCATGTTAGCTCTCCGTCATCTTTGAATCAGTCAAGGTCGAATCGATCCAGGTTCATCACCTTATCCCAAGCCGCCACGAAGTCCTGGACGAACTTCTCCCTACAGTCCGATGCGGCATAAACCTCTGCCACCGCCCGCAGTTCATCGTGGTGGCCGAAGATCAAGTCCACCCTGGGTGCTGTCCATTTTAATTCACCTGTCTTTCTGTCGTACCCATTGAAGAGATACCTCCGGTCGTCGGCGGCCTTCCACTCCGTTCCCATGTCCAGGAGATTCACGAAGAAATCGTTGGTGAGGGTGCCAGGCGAATCGGTGAGAACACCGTGCTTCTCGTACCCGTAGATGGCTCCCAGAGCCCTCAATCCACCCACTAGGGCGGTCATCTGAGGGACTGTGAGGGTGAGAAGCTGGGCCTTGTCAACAAGGAAATACTCCGGCGTGCTCAGGATGTCCTCGTCAATTAGACCTTGCTCCTTCCAGTAATTGCGGAAGCTTAAGAGATGGCCTTGAATAGGCCATCCTCACATGCTTATCGTCCTGGCGCTCAGGACGCCTGAAACGCTCAGTACCCTCTTCAGAGTCTCGTCACTTACAGGAGAATCCACGTTCAGAACCATCAGCTGCGGCTGCCCTGGCGAGATCCTGCCCACGTGCATGCTCCCGATGTTGATGTTCGCCTCGCCCAGAACCACACACACCGGCCCTATTATGTTCGGCCTGTCCTCATGCAGGACCAGAACAAGATTGCCCTCTGTGGGAACATGGACCCTGTAGTCGTTGATCTGGACGATCCTCCTGTCATCCGGCCTGTAAACAGTGCCGTGAACCGCGAATGTCTCTGTGGCGGTTTTCAGGCGCATGGTTATGAGATTGCTGTACCCGTTCGCGGTCTCTGTCTTTGACTCCATCAGCTTTATGCCCCTCTCCTTCAGCAGCGTCAGAGAGTTGACCAGGTTCGCATGGGCACCTATAGCAGATAGCAGCCCCTTCACAGCCGCTATTGTTATCAACCGGGTATCCTTCTCCGCGATGGATCCGCCATAAACGATCTCAAGCTGCTCGAACCTGCTTGTGCCCAGCTGTCCGAGAAGCCTGCCCATTCTCTCCGCGATGTCCATGTACGGCTCCATCATGGCGATGGTCTCTGGCGGTATGGAGATCAGATTGATCGCTGTCGTCGGAAGCTGGCCCCTGCTTATAGCGATTATCTGATCTGCAACAGCAAGCGCCACGTTGATCTGCGCCTCAGCTGTTGACGCTCCGAGATGTGGGGTTGTTATGATCCGCTCCTGCTCGAGAAGAGGGTTGCCCACCGGTGGCTCCTTTGTGTAAACGTCCACTGCAGCGCCTGCTATCCTGTTCTCCGCAACCGCTTTGGCGAGCGCTGCCTCGTTGATGATGCCTCCCCTGGCGCAGTTTATCAGCCTCACGGTTGGCTTCATCAGCTTTATCTGAGGCTCATCGATCATGTTTCTTGTTTCCGGGGTGAGAGGCGTGTGAACTGTTATGAAATCGCTCTCCCTGTAGATCTCCTCGAGGCTCGCCAGCTTTATTCCAAGCTCTGCAGCCTTCATTTCTGTTATAAACGGATCGTAGGCGAGTATGCGCATACCGAATGCCTTCATCCTCTTTGCAACCTCTGTTCCGATCCTGCCGAGTCCTATTATGCCCAGAGTCTTGTTGAAGACCTCGACGCCCGTGTACTTCTTCCTGTTCCATTCGCCCCTCCTGACAGATGCATGCGCCTGGGGAATGTTTCTCGCGAGCGCCAGCATCATGGCGATTGTATGCTCTGCAGCTGATATGGTGTTCCCGCCCGGGGCGTTCACTACTATTATGCCCTTTTTTGTTGCAGCATCAACATCGACGTTGTCGACCCCAACTCCAGCTCTCGCTATCACCTTGAGCCGGTCTGCTGCGTTTATCACATCTGCCGTCACCTTGGTCCCGCTGCGTATGACAAGAGCATCATACCCCTTGATCCTCTCCACCAGCTCCTCAGGAGAGAGGTTGGTTATAACATCGACCTCTGCGGCCGACTCAAGCCGCCTTATGCCCTCCTCGGCCAGCGGGTCACTGACCAGAACTCTCATGGCTTCTACCTCCATTGCGGCTCAAAGATGATCTAGAATTTCATCTTTGCCCTTCATAGGCTCAACATGCCCTGTATCTGACCACCAATCAAAAGGGATAAATGATGAAACGCAGATCAGATCCAAAAAGGAGGTTGATATATGAAGTACACAATATTACTGGCGGTCTCGCTGATGCTTGTATCTGTCCTCACGGCAGGCGCGATCGACGTGATCCATCTCAGCACGCTTGATAAGACTGAGGCCGTCTCACTTCCGAGGATAAGCCCGTACACTCCAGCCATGAGCAATGTCAGCCCGGGTGTTGTGCAGCTCAGCACGCTCGGCAGGAAGGTCCAGCGCTCGACGATCGAGCCGAAGGAGCTCTCAGCCGCAAAGCCGGTGACGATCACACCGTCCTTCGCGATAATGAATGCCAACATAACAGCTGGCACGAACACTGTAATTACAATGCCACATGCCCTTTCTGGAGCACAGATCAACTACCTCAGGCCCAATGTGACAATTTGGACACCACCGATAGCGATATTTGGTGGGGCCTGAAGAGCGCGCGCTCTGCTTTCGATAGGGATAGGGATAAACGCATGAAGGTCAGCCTGGTCGTGGATGGCGTTGAGATACCGCTGAACGACTTCACACAGCAGATAATCGGGAATGTATCAGCAGGCATGGCCAGCTCCCTACGTGGTGTGAACAAGGACTGGAAGACTCTCAAGATAACGGTTGAGAGGGACTGATCTTATTTCTTAGACCTTCTGAAGGCCGAGTTCAGGTCTATCAGATAGGTCCCCTCCTTTAATGCCATGACGAGCTCGTCCCTCGAGAATAGCGTCGGCAGATTCAGCTCGTATCTTCCCGGCTCTGTGATCCTGACGCTCTCTATCGGGCGATCCTCAGGTGATTTCTGGGATGGCTGGATGGCAGACGGCTTTTTGATGTTCTCAGAAGCGCCCCTCTCTCCCCCCATCTCCTCTTTAATCTCATTTATATCGCGAACTGCTGTGGCAATGGCTGCGGCTCTCCTGGGCGGCCTTCTGACACCCATCGCCTCGGTGATCAGCGTCTCTCGTTCTCTGATATACTCAAACATCCTCCCGCCGCACTTCGGGCATCCTTTGAGTATATCTGCGCCATCATCGAATACCTTCTTGCATCTGGTGCACATGTGCGGCATCTAATCCCCGACCGAGACCTTGGTGCTTATCTGGTACTGATCCTTCTCGACTGTTCTGAGCTGGTTCGCCGGGCCTATCACAGTCATCCTGCCCTTTGATGAGTTTCTTCCGAGCAGCCTGCCCACAAAGGAGCTCTCCCTCTTAGCAGGATAGCTCTCGATCTCTATTCCTGAGAACTCATCGACCCGGATCTCCGTCATGGTCATCTCTATAAGCCTCACCTCCTCCTCTGGAGTGAGTCCGCTCTCGAGCACGACTATCCTCCCTGTCTTGACCTTGTCAAGGATAAGCCGGATCTTCTCCATTGAGGTCATGCGGTTCAGCTTCTCCTCAGATATGAGGTCCATCTGTACTTCCCGCATATGCTCACCCGAAGTGTAATGCTATTGCATTATACAGCTCGTCCAGGTTGTTCCCCTCCAGCGCCGAGATCTGGACCACCGGATGCTGAGGAAATGCAGCCTTGATTCGAGAAGGAGCAGCGTGCGGCAGATCGATCTTGTTTGCCACAATGAGAAGCGGCAGATTCCTCGCCTCCATGTTGCCTATGACAGTGACGTTGACCTGCGTGTAGGGATCCTCTGTGGAGTCCATGACAAGAAGAACGCCATCAAGATCGTCCAGCCACTTGATAGCCTCTATGACGCCCTCGGTGGCCTCTTTCGCCCTCTTCTTGGCCTCTTCCTCGCTCATGCCATATGCCATAAACTCCCTGAAATCGATCTTTGTGGCCATTCCTGGTGTATCCACTATATCGAGATGAATGCTTGCGCCATTTGCATTTATCACAAGACCTTCCTTCCTAACCGCTCTTCTGGTCTCGTGGGGAACTGGAGATACAGTTCCTATCGCGCCATCCCCGCTCCAGTCCTTAACTATCCTGTTGGCCAGTGTGGTCTTTCCAGCGTTAGGTGGCCCATAGATGCCAATTCGCGCACGCTTTTTGCCGAAAATACGACTTAGCCAGATTCCGAGGTTCATCCGGAGGCTCTTGAACACACCCATATCAATCCTCTGCAAGAGAATGAACGGGGCCACTCTACTAATAATTTTCCATTACTTTTTTTGAAACTATAATTCCCCGATTCCGGTTCCATACAGCTGCGGATTTATGGCTTCGAGCTGTAAATGGTCTCTGGTCGACTATTCCGGCCTGAAGACCGGAGTTTCCGCCACACCTGCGCCCCCAGGTATTATGAATCCTGCGGGATTGCATACTGGTGATGATACAAGCCGGGGAGGAATGTTTGATATACGACTTCAAAAACTAAATATGATGCTCATACTCGGGGTGGACGAGGCCGGAAAGGGGCCTGTCATCGGATCGATGTTTGTCGCAGGTGTTGTTTTCAGCGAGGAGGATATCTTCGATCTCGCAGCATGCGGCGTGAAGGACTCCAAGCTGCTGAGCCCCGCAAGAAGAGAAGCCATGGAGAGGCAGATACTCTCCAGGGCCAGAGAGAGCTTCGTTCTTGAGGTGACGGCGCAGCAGATCGACGAGCTGCGCAGGGTCATGTCGATGAACGATATCATGGTAAGAGCCCACTCCAGGGTGGTGTCCGGCCTCAGGGCGGATCGCGCCATTCTCGATGCCGCTGATGTGAACGCGGAGAGGTTCGCTCAGAGGGTCAGGGAGTTATCAGGAGCATCGATGCAGATCCTGGCAGAGCATAATGCTGACAGGAGGCACATCGTGGTCGCAGCAGCATCGATAATCGCCAAGGTTGCTAGGGATCGATCCATCAGAGAGCTCGAGGAAGAGGTTGGTTGCCAGCTCGGAAGCGGCTATCCCTCAGATCCTGCAACGGTGAGGTTTCTAAAGGACTGGATCGAGAAGAATGGGGATTTGCCGCCGTTCGCAAGGAAGAGCTGGAGCACTGCACAACGTTTAAAAGCAAGCTCTGTATAAGCCACTGAGAGAGAGTGATCCTATTGGATATAGAGGATACGCTTCTTATGATACCAGGCCCCGTCAAGGTCGCTCCGCGGGTGCTTCGCGCGATGTCAAAGCCGATGATAAGCCACAGGAGCCCGGAGTTCGGCAGGATATATGACGACTGCAGAGAGCTCCTCCAGGAGTTCTTCGAGACAAAGAACGAGATCGTGGTCATGAGCGGGTCCGGCACGTGCGGGATGGACGCTGCTGTTGGCGGGCTGATAGGCAGGGAAGACAAAATACTCACGATAACCAACGGAAAGTTCGGCGAGCGGTTCACGGAGATAGGCAACAGGTACGGCAGAGCGATATCAGTTGATTTCGAGTGGGGGATGCCATTCGACCTCGAGCGCGTGGAGGCTGCACTGGAGGATGGAGTGAAGGCCGTGGCCATGGTCCACAACGAGACATCCGTGGGCATAATAAATCCTGCCAGGGAGGTAGGCAGGCTTGCGAGAAAGCACGACGCCATATTCATAGTGGACGGCATATCCTCAATCGGCGGGAACGAGTTCAGGACCGATGAGTGGGGCATTGACATAGCAATAACCGGCTCCCAGAAGTGCCTTGCTGTGCCTCCAGGGCTGGCGATAGTATCGGTGAGCGAGCGCGCGGAGGAGGCTCTCAATGAGACATCAGGGAGCTATTATGCTGATCTGAGGGCGCATCTGAAGAGCGCGAGGAAGAAGCCAACACAGACGCCATTCACGCCCGCGGTTCCACTCTTCTACGCACTCCAGGAGGCCCTGCACATGGCGAAGGAGGAGGGCTTCGAGGCCAGAAGGGCGCGCATAGCCAGGCTCGCTGAGGCTGTCAGGGCAGCCGCATCAGCGCTGAATATAGAGCTCTTCCCTGTCCTGAACGAGTACTCCAGCTACTCGAACACAGTCACAGCGATGAGGGTCCCGCCGATGATCAATGATGAGAAGCTCAGGGGCGGCATGAAAAAGCAGGGTGTTGTCGTTTCAGGCGGCCAGGAGCGGCTCAAGGGGAAGATCTTCAGGATAGGCACAATGGGCGTCTGCTCTGAGGGGGATGTGCTGAGAACCATACAGGCTTTAGAGCTTGTTCTCGCAAAAGAGGGCGTGATCAAAGCGCCAGGTGAGGGGGTCGCGGCTGCCTCAAAGGTGCTCGACAGATGAGACCCCTGGAATTAGATCTACCAACGGCATGAGATACACCATCGAATCGCTGATTAGGGCGCGCTGCATACGTCAATTCACAAGCCAAGCAGAGGTCTGTGAGCCGGTATATCTGTCCATGCCATGTGGCATGGAGAAGTGCCCTCAGGGGCAAACATCTGGAGCCTGAGTCTGGGATCGCAAGGTGGTTGATGTGCGGAAGACAGGAGCGGACAGATTTCTTGATTCGATGGATGCCAGCATTAGCAGCACGTTCAGGTCGCTTGCATCCGGTATCCTGGGGAACGGAGCGCTATCTGCGAGGGAGAAGGCACTGATAGCTCTGGCATGCTCTGTGGCGATAAGATGTGAGGACTGCACCAGAAGGCACATGGAGCAGGCAAGAGCGCTCGGCGCGAGCAGGGAGGAGATGCTCGAGGCAGCAGCTGTTGCATCGCTCATACGCATGGGCTCCGGCCTGAATACTGCTGCACTCATTCTGGAGGAGCTGGATGATGCAGCTGCAGCAGAGAGGTCACCTGATATCAACCGGAGGCGAGAGATCTGAACAGCACATCCCACACAGGGGTTTCATCGATTGAAGCGCGGAAGCACCTCATGCTTGTGATCAGAGGTCCACTCAGTTCTTTCTCTGCATAGTATACCGATATATTTATCTTCAAAAGAAAAACGTGGGACCGTGCGGGGTTTGCCAAGCTGGCCAAAGGCGCGGGACTTAAGATCCCGTCTCGCAGGAGTTCACGGGTTCGAATCCCGTACCCCGCATCCGGACAGATCTCACCTTTTGTGATCTCCAGACGCTCTCAAAATGTGGTTTTCTTGGCCGTGGTGTTGAATCGCTGAACGACCTCATGGATGAACCATAATCAGGCAAATCGAGCATGATCCGGCAGCGAATTTCAATTATACGAGCACATGATCAGCTGCGAACATCTGCGTTTCCATATGTATGGCTTCATTCGCCGATGACAGGGCATCTCCTCCTTTGAGTAGCAACTCACGCATTAAGTATATGAAGAACTTGCGCTCTCCTCCAGATCATGATCAGGCTTTGGGTCATCTCTGCATTGGTTATTCTCCTGGCGACATCTACAGGCACATCAAGAAACTACATAGTCGATGACGATGGGTTTGCGGATTCGGAGAGCATAGGCGGCGCTGTAAAGGCCGCCTCTGATGGCGATATAATTTACGTAAAGCCCGGTGTATACAGCGAGGAGGTTCTGGTGGACAAAACGCTGACAATAAAGCCGCTTCTCGGAGAGAGGGGAGAGTGTGTTCTGAAGGCTGACGGCGGTTCCGTTGGAATGAAGATCACTGCCGATGGATGCACAGTGGAGGGGCTCACCATCACCGGATTCGCTGAGGCTGGAATCCTGCTCACCTCGAGGGGGAACAGCGTGAAGGGCAACACCTTCCGCGAGAACCGCGCTGGTATCATAATCGAGGGCGGAGAATCCAACCGAATAGAGAACAACATGGTTGATGTCTCTACCGGAGGGATAGTCCTTTACAGAGGCGCAAGAAGCAACAGTGTGATTGGAAATGAGATCAGCAGATGCAACTACTCGATAATCGCAAAGGAGGCGTATTACAACATCATCGAGAGGAACAACATGAGCAGCGCAGGGGAGGGGCTGCATCTGATTAACGCAACTGATACTCAGGCAACCATGAACATGATCTCAAATGCACTCAGCGGCATCGTGATCGAGGGATCGAGCAGGATCACGCTATCCGGATGTCTTTTGAATAATACCGGAACAGCGATTGCTCTCGGCGCGACGGGCAGCAGCAGTCTGATCAATAACAGTATATCATCATCAAATGATGGCATTGTTCTTGTCGGAGCGCGCTCATGTCTCCTGGAGAGGAATTCGATCGAGAAAGTGACGACCGGTCTGATGGTGGTCGATTCATTCAACAACACCATCAGAGATAATGATATAAGAGACGCCGAGCTGGGGCTCTTCGTCGAAGGCAGCACAATGGAGGGGTATTCCAACAGCATATCAGATACCAACCTCATAGATGGCATGCCTGTGGTATACATATTCAACCAGAGTGGAATCGGGATAACGGATCGCGAAGCGGCACACATGACAGTGGCATACTGCGACAGGTGTGACATCTCAAGAAACAGGGTAGCACATGATGCGCTCTTCCTCTACGGGATCACAAACAGCACAGTAGAGGGGAATACTCTCACAGGCTCATACGGCGGGATCCGGCTTATCGATTCGACAAATAACACCTTGAGGAACAACACAGCTGTGGGTACGAGGTACACCGGAATGTTCCTGCGCGGCACGGCGTACAATCTGGTTCAGAACAACAGTTTGAATGAGAACGGGAACAACGGCCTGGCTCTGATTCTCTCCTACAGAAACTCGATAGCAGGGAATTTCATAACGAACAATACCGAGTACGGGATAAGGTCGAACTACTCGGAGGAGAACGAGATCTCCGGCAACAGAATCTCAGGAAACAAGAAGGCAGGCGTATGGTTTGACAACAGCAACAGAAGCAGCATCTACGAGAACAACATCACCAATAACGCGATTGGCATACTGATGACGAACTCGTACAAGAACAGGATCTACCATAACAACCTCATCGACAACGAGGAGCAGGCATCTGATGATTTCGGCAACTCCTGGGACATGGGGCCTGAGGAGGGCGGAAACCACTGGAGCGACCACAGATGCACAGGCCGGCCGTGCACAGGGTTCGCGAAGCTCATAAGCTCGACTGCGATCGACCGGTACCCCTTTGGAGAGATCAGCGGCTGGACGCTGCCCAGAGAGGTGCCCAGCAACGTATCCGCAACAAACATATCTTCAGCCAATACTAGCATCGACAGCACACCATCTCCCAGGAGTCTCGCATATGCTGTGAGCAACCGGACCGGCACATCTTACAGGAGCGGGCTTGCACTCCTCGAGGCCGCTCAGAGGCTGAGAGGAGAGGCATCAACAGAGAGCACCGGCACATCCTGAGAGGAGATCCGCGGGCGCTCATCCGCCTCCCGCGGATCGTTTAGATGCGATCTCTGATGGGAGCTCCAGGTGGATTGCTGCCCCGGACAAGGCGTAGCAATGCACCTCACACTGCAGACCTCACCAGAAAGACAGACCGGATGTGGCCATACGCCTCTGATCTGAATCCAGGATCTGCGGTCCCTCCGGCCCTGAGGGGATGGAAAGCTTATTCGATTTCTCATAGTGCCATCTCTGCTCTCCAATGATTCTCTGCTGCGAAAACGTATTTACTTTCGCAGCTGAATCTCACTGGGGTGATCGACTGCCGACAATAAGCGAGAAGATCCTCAGCAGGGCATCGGGAACAGAGGCAGAGGCAGGAGATATAGTCGATGCCGCGATAGACTATGCGATGTCGCACGATGGCACAAGCGTTCTTGCCATAAAGGCATTCAGGGAGATGGGGTCTGAGAAGGTCTGGGATCCAGGCAGGATAGTGATACCCTTCGATCACATCGTGCCCGCGAACAATGAAACAGCCGCGACGCTTCAGGCAGAGGTGAGGAGCTGGGCGAGAGCCCAGGGGATCGAGAACTTCTACGACTGTGGCCACGGCATATGCCACCAGGTCTTCTGCGAGATGGGCTTCGCTCTTCCCGGGGCGTTAGTCGTGGGCGCTGACTCCCATTCGTGCACCTACGGCGCCCTGGGTGCATTCGGAACAGGGGTGGGCGCAACGGACATGGCCGAGATCTACTCGCGGGGCAGGCTCTGGTTCAGGGTGCCTGAGACGATATGCATGCGCCTTGACGGCACGCCGGGCGATATGGTATCTGCAAAAGATCTCGCGCTCTTTGTGGTCAAGGAGATGGGTGCGGACGGCGCCAACTACATGGCCGTGGAGTTCGTCGGCGAAGCTGTGGAGAGGCTGAGCGTATCAGGCAGGATGACTCTGTGTAACATGGGTGTTGAGATGGGGGCAAAGGCCGCGATCGTCCCACCGGATGCGAGCGTCGATGCATACCTGGAGAGAAGAGCCAGGCGTCCATACACACACATCCACTCTGACCCGGGGTCGTACTTCAGGGAGATCGAGTACGATGTGAGCGATCTCCCTCCAATGGTCGCAGCCCCATACCGCGTTGACAACGTCCATCCCGTCGCAGATCTAGCCGGAACCGAGGTGGACCAGGTCTTCATAGGCACATGCACAAACGGCAGGCTCGAGGATCTGGAGGTCGCAGCCCGGATCATGAAAAACAGGAGTGTGAAGGTCAGGACTCTTGTGATCCCTGCCTCGAGGGAGGTATACCTCGCTGCTCTCAGATCAGGGGTCATGGAGACGCTTGTCGAGGCGGGCGCGATGATCGGGCCTCCAGGATGCGGTCCGTGCCTTGGAGCGCACATGGGAGTTCTGGGAGATGGGGAAGTCTGTCTGTCAACATCCAACAGAAACTTCCCTGGAAGGATGGGCAGAAACGGAAGGGTCTACCTGGCGTCGCCTGCAACCGCTGCAGCCACAGCGATCACAGGGAAGATCACAGATCCAAGGGAGCTATGAGGTTCGACCTCCACATCCACTCCAGGTACTCCGATGGCAGGGCGAGCATTGAGGAGATCCTGAGGGTCGCGAGGAGAAAGGGGCTCGATGGGATCGCCGTGACCGATCACAACACACTCGATGGCTCGAGGGCTGCGCTCAGGATCAGCAGGTCGAGATATAAGGAGATGATCGCCGTAAGGGGTGTTGAAATTGATACCTCTGAGGGCCATCTGATAGTACTAGGTGTTGATGAGATGCCCAGGCCTGGACGCACACCAGAGGAGACGATCGAGGAGGCGCACGATCTCGGGGGGATAGCAGTCCTGCCGCATCCCTACCATCTCTTCAGGCACTCCATAGGAAGGATACCGCCCGTGGATGCTGTGGAGGTCTGCAACTCAAAGTACATCCTGGGAATATCGAATCTGAGAGCAAGGCTTGAGGCCAGAAGAAGGTGCATACCGATGGTTGCGGGCAGTGACGCCCATCTCGCAGAGACGGTCGGTCTGGGCGTCACGATCCTGAATGCATCGAACGAGGATGATGTGCTGGAGGAGATAAGAAAGAACAGAGCGAAGATAGATTGCTGCAGAACTCCATTAGGGATTGTGGCAAAGCGGATTGCAAAGAAGATCTACAGAAAGGTCAGACAGTAAGTGCGTGCAGATGAACTGCCAGCAGTGAAATGTCTGGCCATATTCCTCTGGCGAAGCGGCGCTTCAAGCAACAACTGCATTAAACTTTCTGCTGAGCACCTCAGAGCAGGCATGTGATAATTTAGTAATCCCGCTAGACCAGCACCCTGCCATGCGTGTCGATCTTCCCCTCAGCGATGCGGGTGGAGCTGATCCTTATGTTGTCCTCTGCCATCTTGTACTCGATCTGCACTATCTTCAAGGGCTTCAGACCGTTCTCGCGCCTTATCTCGTTTATCCTGTATGCTGTAGGCGCGGTCTCAGGGGACACGACGATGTAATCGTAATCCTTCTCTATGGCTGATCCGAAGACGTCGCTGATCTTCTCCACCTCGAATCTCTCCACGCCGAGCTTCTCCCTCAGAACCCTCCGGAGGTTTTTGAGCCTGGTGTCGAAGTCCCTGACAGGCCTCTTCCTCTGGCTCCTCGCCATCTCATCTGATGTGAGGGCTATCACCACAGTCCCATCCTCTCCGGCAACCTCGAACGCTTTTTTCAGGAGAGCGAGATGGCCATCGTGAATCGGGTCAAATGTTCCACCTACGGCAACTCTGGCCATACGTGCGCCAGAAGGAAGCGATCGGTATAAGTAACTACCGCTTGCGCAATTCGTCAACATCTTTCCTTGAGGATCTTCTCCACGATCTGCCTGGAGCTGCAGAGCTCGCATGGTTCCATCTCAGATATCCTCACGACCCTCGCCTGTAAGCCCCTCCTTTTGAGCTCTCCCTGAAGCCAGCTCTCGTCCATGTACTGGTCGTATCCCAGTGTGATTATATCCGGTCTCAGCTCCCTGACCGGCTCGAAGATGTCTGTCCTGCTTCCCAGAACAGCCATATCAACCACCTTCAGAGCTGAAACCATCCGGAGCCTCTGATCCTCGGGGATGACAGGCTTTGGTTTGTGCCTCACATTGATGTCTCTTGCAACAACTACCACGAGCTCGTCTCCGAGAGCTCTTGAGCGCTCGAGGTAGAGAAGATGTCCTGGATGGAGTATATCGAAGGTGCCGGTCGCCATCACTCTTGTCATAATACCTCCCTGTGCATGGCGCAGAAACTCTGATCTGCAGCACGATGCTTCTGATGCCTCACTCCTCTATCACCATAAGATCTCTCCTCCTTCCAGAAGGGTCGTAGCATCTCCAGCTCCTTTCATCAAACGGTGGATATGCGATTATGTGGTAGCTTCCAGTGCGGGAGAAGAACTCCAGGTCCTCCTTGGAGGGAACGGGATTCGGCACCGGATGGCTGTGGCATGACCCGACAATCGGCATGCTCGGCAGCATGTACATCGGGATCCAGGCCATCCATTCAGAGGACTCTGTCCCGGGAAGGATCAGTATCTCGGATATCACTCCATCGCTCGAATGCAGCAATCCCGCAAACTCCCGCGGCATCGTTGATCTGCTTGCCTCCAGTATGAACTCCAGAGCTTCCCTTGCTATCCCCTTAACCCTGTACATATATTTGACCTCTGATCCAGGCGCCTCTGCTCAGCAGACCTGAGATGGATGCAGTCTCCCGCCAGAATCCTCACCCGCTCCCCATCGTCTCTCCTCAAAATCAGGGCGCCATCTGGCTCCAGCGACTCCGCAAGGCCGGTCACATCACCGAACCCCTGGACCCTTACCCGCCGGTTGATCGTATCAGAGAGCTTCGCCCACTCCTGGTACAGTTCACCAGATTCCAGCAGCGCCCGCATCTCCTCAAGCACTCTTGTGATGAGCTCTCCCCGTGAGATCTCCCTCTTAAGCTCCGCAGATATTGTGGTCGCGTTCCATTCCTCCGGGAGGGCTGAAGCGCTCATGTTCGCGTTTATTCCGATCCCCGTGATCACATAATTTATGACATCAAGCTCCGCCGATATCTCCGTCAGTATCCCGCAGATCTTTCTTCCATTCACCAGCACATCGTTGGGCCATTTTATTCTTGCATCCAGAGCATAGAGGTCCCTGAGGGATCTGCAGACAGCGACAGATGCCGCCATCGTGCACCTGAACGCCTCCGAGGGAGGGACCCTCGGCTTCAGGATTATGCTCATCCATATGCCCCCAGGAGGAGAGAACCATTCCCTTCCGAGCCGTCCCCGGCCTGCAGTCTGGACCTCGGCGATCACGACGGTCCAGCTCTGGGATTCGCTTGCTATCTGCCTGGCGAACTCGTTTGTCGATCCGATGCTCTCCAGCATTATGAGCCTGCTGCAGATTCCCTCAGGGATCTGCAGCGGCTCAGGGCCGAGGAGCCTGTAGCCGAGCCTGGTGGAGGCCTCTATCCTGTAGCCCATCGCGCGAAGGTGCATGATGTGCTTCCATACAGCTGCACGGCTCATCCCCAGAGCATCCCCGAGCTCTCTTCCCGAGACCCAGTCTCCGGATGCAGCCCTGAGCCTGCGTATTATGCTGCCGGAGATCTCCTCAGCTCTTCGCCTCTCCTTCATCCTCATCAGATCTGTATAGAGAGAGGTACGCACCCACAGCAGCAGAGACAGCGGCGATCTTTCTCGTGTCTGCACCAAGCGCAGAGGCCAGGCTCTCGCGCTTCTCCTTCTCCTCGGCCACTATCCTCTTCACATCATCCAGGATGTTCTCCTCCCTGATGAAGTGCGTGTTGATATCTCCTCGCCTGAACCGCTCGTTTCTCAGAACAGCCTTGTGGAACGGTATGTTCGTCGTGACTCCCACTATTATGTACTCGTAGAGAGCCCTCTCCATCCTGGCTATAGCCTCGTTTCTGTCCCTTCCATGCGCCACAAGCTTTGAGATCAGCGAGTCGTAGTACGGCGGGATGACATAGCCAGTGTAGACGCCGCTGTCAACCCTGATTCCGGGCCCTCCGGGGCTCCTGTACCTCTTGAGCCTCCCTGGAGATGGAGCGAAATCGTTCATGGGGTCCTCTGCGTTTATCCTGCACTCTATCGCCCATCCCCGTATCTCTATCTCGTTCTGGCTGAAGCTCAGATCCTCGCCTGCCGCCACAGAGATCTGCTCCTTTGCGAGATCTATGCCTGTTATCATCTCTGTTATCGGGTGCTCCACCTGGAGCCTGGTGTTCATCTCCAGGAAGTAGAACTCCCCATGAGAATACATGAACTCCACGGTCCCCGCGCTCCTGTAGCGTATGGCCTTCGCAGCCCTCACTGCTATCTCTCCCATCTTCTTCCTGAGCTCCGGGGTCATTATTGGGGATGGAGCTTCCTCGATCAGCTTCTGGTGGCGTCTCTGGATCGAGCACTCCCTCTCCGAGACGTAGACCGTTCTCCCCCTGTTATCCGCCATTATCTGGAACTCTATATGCCTCGGCTCTGTCAGATACTTCTCCAAATAGACTGTTCCGTCGCCGAACGCTGAGGTAGCTATCGACTGTGCCGATGCCACGGCGGGTGCAAGATCCTCAGGCCTGTCGACGATCTTCATGCCTATCCCACCGCCTCCAGCTGCTGGCTTTATTATGACAGGATATCCGATTCGCTCCGCGACATCAGCTATCTCCTCCGGGTCGGATATGCCACGCTCTGTGCCCGGCACTATCGGCACCCCTGCATTTTTCATCAGCTGCCTGGCGGTTATCTTCGAGCCCATAGCATCGATTGAGCTGCTGGACGGCCCTATGAACACAATCCCGTTTTCCTCGCAAAGCTTTGCAAAAGCCGGGTTCTCCGCCAGAAAACCGTACCCGGGATGTATCGCCTCAGCTCCGGTCTGGAGCGCTGCCTTTACAATATTATCCATGTTGAGATAGCTCTCCGATGATGGAGACGGCCCGATGTAGACGGCCTCGTCAGCGTACTTTGCGAAGAGCGCGTTCTTGTCCGCATCCGAATACACTGCAACGCTCAGGATGCCGAGCTCCCTGCAGGCCCTCATTATACGGATTGCAATCTCCCCACGGTTTGCGACCAGGATCTTCTTGAACATCCCCAAACCCAACGCTCTACAAAGGTAAAACCTTTTTGGGAAAAATGTTTTATAAAATAAAATATTAAACATGCTGGGAACAGCTTAAAACCCCATAGCTCCATCTCATATCATGATACATCTTGCCAGGATGCTTGCAGACATTCAGTTCGGGCGGGGGGCAGGAGCCGCTCTTTTTCCAGATGGAACGGGATTCCAGCTTTCCAGCACGCACAGGCTGAGATATCTCCTCTCAGGAGAGGATAGGATAGCGACCGTGCGCGCCGGGGACTCGCATCTGACGCTCAGCATGCTCGGCGCTGAGCGGCTGCACATGGCGTTTCCTCATCCAAGATTGAGGGTTGTAGCATCCTCCGAGGCTGTGCCGTTCGTCTCTGCCGGAAAGAACCTCTTCGCCAGGCATGTCCTGTACGCAGACCCTGAGATGAGAGCGGGCGATGAGGTGCTGGTCGTTGATGAGAATGACAGGCTGATCGCCACAGGGAGGGCGGTTCTCGCGCCTGAGGAGATGCTCCAGATAAAGAGGGGCGTGGCCGTTTCAGTGAGATACGGGATAGAGGGGCATGTCCAGCGTGGCTGAGAAGCTCGATCTGCTGAGAGAGATAATCGCCTCAAAGGGGAGCATGCTCGTATCTTTCTCAGGCGGTGTTGACAGCAGCCTGCTCGCTGCGATCTCCAGAGATGTTCTCGGAGAGAGAGCGGTAGCCGTGATCCTGAACTCCCCGTTGATGCCGAGGAGGGAACTCGAGCATGCGAGGTCGGTTGCTCGAGGTCTTGGTATCGAGTGCATTGTGGCCGATCATGATATCCTCGATCTCGAGAGCGTAGTTGAGAACAGCCCTGCGAGATGCTACCACTGCAAGAAATCCTCTGCGAGAGTCCTCAGGAGCATCGCGAGCTCTCTAGGCATCGGCTGCGTGGCAGACGGCGTCAACACCACAGACTACAACGATCACCGCCCGGGGATAAAAGCATCTGATGAAGAAGGCATATGCCATCCGTTTGTCGAGGCCTGCATATCGAAATCTGATATCAGAGAGATGGCAAGATCACTCGGACTGGATTTCTGGAACAGGCCGTCATCCGCATGCCTCGCATCCAGAATTCCATACGGCACGCGCATAACTCCAAATACGCTTAAAAGAGTTGAGCTGGCTGAGGGTGTGCTGAAGGACATCGGGCTCTCACAGGTTCGCGTGAGAGCGCATGGTGATATCGCCAGAATCGAGGTCCTCCAACCTGAGATCCATCGGGTTCTGATGCACAGGGAGACCATCGTGAATGCGCTCAGAAAGCTTGGATTTATATATATCACGCTCGACCTGGAGGGGTTCAGGAGCGGAAGCATGAATGAGGGTCTGCAGATCTGAAATGTGCTTGAAATCAAGACAGATCAACATACGTGGATGGATCCTCAATTATCAGCGAATCGTACAGGCGTTAAGCATAAAATTTATAGGAAAAACAGATCCACTCTTCTCAGACCATTATGCTCGAAACGAATCTCATGTGCCCTCCGGGCTGGGTATCGCGCATGAAGGCAAATCACCTTCCAAATAGACCACAAGCTGTTCCCGCTCTGTTTGGGAGAGCATTTTTGCTGCTGATCCTCCTCACATCAGCGGCATCCTCCATGGGTGTGGTTGATGTCGGTAACATCTCACACTCGGATGTTATCATGTACGTGAGCAACGACAATCCTCGTCACTACGTCCAGGGCGCGATACATGTTCCGCGAGCAGAATTCGTCGCCGACGGCAGGCTGCGCTCTGTCAGGGAGATCTGCGAGATACTTGGATCACATGGCCTGACAAGAAACGATACTGTCGTCGTCTACGGGAGCTGCATGGAGTGCGGCGATCCGACATACATCTGCTGGCTGCTGAGCTATCTTGGGCAGGAGGATGTCAAGGTGCTCGAGATCGGGGAGATTGAGGCCAACATGAGCGAGAGCCCGTCGATCAGACCTCCCGCAAACTACACCCCTGAGCTGAGACCGGAACTCCTCGCCACATATGATTATGTTAAGAGCGGCGTTGCACAGATCGTGGATGCGAGAAGCTCAGATGAGTTCCAGGCTGCGCACATCCCCGGAGCGGTGAACATAGAATCGTCATCTCTCCTTAGCAATGGCAGATTGAAGAACGCTAGTGAGCTCGGTTCCCTTTTCAATCTCGACCTGGGAAAACCGGTGGTTGTTTACAGCCTGAACGGCGGACAGGCATCGTTGGTCTGGTTCGCCCTCAAGATCCTGGGATACGATGCGAGGCTCTACACGTGGCTGGACTGGCTTGATAACCAGCCAGAGCTCGGAATGGAGCTCTCAGATCTCAGAGCAGATGTGAGCCCGGAGCGGATGGTCAGGATAACCGCCAGGTTCTCTGAGAGCATGAAAAACGAAAGCATGAATGTGATGGGGTGCGTCACATGCGAGCCCATAACGGTATACACCGGCGGCCTAAGCAGGGATAAGAGCACCGGCGTTAGGCTCGGAAACTATACATCGCCCGGGAGAAAGGTCGTGAACGTGATCGGCGCTTCGGAGACCAACACGGCTGGCCCAGTCGAGGCAGGGTCTGCTGCCGATATTGTGGCTGTTGTAACAGACAGCTCTGATAAAGAGATAAAAAGGATAATGATGCATCCAGAATCAGCATATGTTTACACAGGTACCTGGGACGCATCTGGCGTTCCCGCAGGGATATACAACCTGAGCGTTGAGCTCTCAGCGTGGGGGATCACCAAGCGTTTCGATAAACGCATCCCCGTGGAGATACAGGCTGAGAGGTATAGAAAGCTCGGAAGATTCTGATCGTAGGGGTGGCACGATTGAAGATAGAGGTTCTCGGCACAGGATGTGCCAAATGCAAGGGCCTGGAGAAGAATGTACGCCAGGCGGTTAAGGAGCTGGGCATAGATGCAGAGATAGTCAAGGTGGACAGCATCATGGAGATAATGGAGCGCGGGGTGATGATGACCCCGGCGCTGTGCATCGATGGTGAGACGGTTGCTGTTGGCCGCGTTCTGAGCGTGGAGGAGATCAAGGGCCTGCTGAGGGGATGAGAGGAGCGAGCAGGGCGCAGACTCCCATTTTTAGTTTGGGATCATCCAGCAAGCTTTTTGCCGCATCTATGGTCATTCTGTGTCGAATCAGCTTCAAATGCAACATGGCCGATATGCTTGCAAGCCAGCCAAACTCCTTTCTCAGCGCTTCTCTTGCCGGCTTTGACGGGTTCTGCCAGTGATCATAAATCCATGCTTGACCTCCTGGCTTGAGCACTCGATGGATCTCATTTAAGCCTCTCGCCTGGTCAGGCCAATGTGAAGGCTGAAGGTGCTAACAACCAAGTCGAAAGACTCGTCTTTGAAGGGGAGGCTGGATATGCTCCCGACTTGAAACTTGGGCGGATTTGGAAGGCTGGATGCAGTGGCATTTTTCAAGGCAGCTTCGATTTCGTGGTCCGAAATATCCAGTCCATATATCTCCAATCCGCGACTTCTGTGAGCGATTTTTATGGGAAGCCAGCCTTTTCCAGTGCCAACGTCTAGAACTCTTCCTTCCTTGAGCATGCCCGATACCTTATCAGCTATGTCCTGGTATAGTTTGTCCCGAATTGGCGCAAGCCATCCTGTGATTGCTTTGACCATGACGTGATCTCCTCCCCTTCAGGGAAAGGGCTTCCTGCGGTTCACAGATTCTGTGTTCCGACAGCTCCACAGGCTCTACCCCCTCAGTCCGAGGGTGAGTGTGTTCAACACTGCGTTATGATCTCGATCCAGTTTAAGCCCGCAATTCGGAGAGACATGGACTCGATCCTTCAGCGTCTTTGGCACGAGAGAACCACAACCTTAACAACGCTGTGATGTATACGTTGCGTCAACCAGTTCAACCCGCTTACCAGCCCTCTCAGCAATTTCCAGTTTTCGTACGGGCTTACTCCTAAAAATGGGAGTCTGAGCCCTGCCCGATCCTATAAAAGGCCAACCAGTTCATGCGCGTCTTATCTCACCGATAACCGCGTCTGTGAACTCAGATGTTGTGCATGAGCCGCCGAGATCCGGGGTCGTCACCCCTCTGGAGAGCGTGCTGTCCACAGCATGGTTGATCAACTGAGCCCTCTCCCTATCGCCAAACCACTCGAGCATCATCGCAGCGCTCCGTATGGCTCCGACAGGATTTGCTATACCCTTACCCGCGATGTCGGGAGCGCTCCCGTGTATCGGCTCAAAGAGCGCCCAGCGATCTCCCAGATTCGCGCTGGCGCAGAGCCCAAGGCTGCCGACGATGCCTGCGCCCTCGTCGCTGAGAATGTCCCCAAAGAGGTTGGTCGTCACCATAACGTCGAACCTGTCAGGCCGTATGACCATGCTGTATGCCGCAGCATCAACAAGCATATCGTCGTACCTGATACCATACCTTTCAGCGACCTCCCTGCATGTCCTTAAAAATAAGACATCGCTCTTCAGGACGTTTGCCTTGTGTATTATCGTGAGATGACTGCGCTCCGATGCGATCCTGCACGCCACCTCCGCTATCCTCTGGCTCCCCCGTTTTGTGATGACCCGCACTGTCCTGGCCTCCTCATCTCCGATCACCTCCAGGCCTGAATAGAGGCCCTCCGTGTTCTCCCTGACTATGATCGCATCGATTCTGGTGGAACGGAGGGGCCTTATGTTCGCGTACAGGTCCAGCTCCTTTCTGATTCTTATAAGAACGCTGCTGTAACCAGGATCAGGCGGAGTTGTGATGGCCCCGAAGAGTATGCAGTCGCAATCCTTCATTCTCTCTATGTCCTCATCTGTTATGGCCTTTCCATCGCGCCTCCACCTGCCGTAGCCTATATCGAACTCCACAAGCTCCCCGTCGAATCCAGCTTCATTCAGGATACGAACAGCGCTCGATATGACCTCGGGCCCGATGCCGTCCCCCGGCACAAGAGCGATTCTCTTCATTTTCCGCTCCTGATCGATTCGGCCAGCGTTCTCAGAGCCTGCTCAATCTGGTGCGGCCCATCGCCCCAGTGGACCACGACCCCATGATGTCCGCGCATTCTGATCAAGCCCCTCCGCTCGGATCTGCAGCATCTAGTGATGAAAGGGCCTTCTGGAACCAAAAGATCCCCGCTGACAGGGCATATGTTGATGAAGCTGTGCTCCCTCTCCCCGTAGACCGCTCTGAAGATCTCCCTGGATATCTCGCATCCCACGATCTTAGGCACCGGAGCTGTGACCCTGTCCGCATCGAGTGATCGTCCAAGCCCGGATGCCCTGCACGGAAAATACACCTCATCCTCCCTGAAGCTCCTGAGGTCGAGAATCCTGGGTTTGAAGCTCATCGTCAGATCCCCTATGACGCCGCATTCCTCGAGCCTCTCTATGACGTAAACAAGCCACGATGGCTCAGGTGGCTGGACATCCAGGATCTCTATTTCCATTATCGCTCCAGGATCAGGATCGTGAACAAATGTCACATGCTCATCCGGACCCTTGAAGATGACGGTGTTGACATCGCCTCTGCAGAGATCCATCGCCAGTCTTATGAGATGCGCCCGGTTTCTCGTGTTCACCACCTCCGGGTACTCCACGATCTCGTCGCCGCTGGAGATGAGCTCAACTTCTCTGGCTCTTCTCATGAACCCCTCTCCATCGCTCTCGACCCTGTAAATGGATATGCTGCCTCCATCGTATGATATGAGGTATCTTGTGGCAAAGTAAACAGGATCACCACGCCTGGGCTCTCTCGAGATGCCTATCTGCTTGTAGTCCTCAGGGAATATCAAACCAGACCACGCTCCCTCTGCTTCCTCCTGTGGGCCACGAGCCCTCCATCATTCAGTATCTCCATCAGAAAGTCCGGGAGCTTTCTGCCGGTGTACTCCCTTCCGCCGACGACGACCTTCCCCTGGGCGAGATCAACCTCCACGATCTCCCCCGGCTCGCACCTGACATCTGCTTCGATGAGTGGGAGACCTATGTTTATGGCGTTCCTGTAAAATATCCTGGCGAATGATCTCGCAACAACGCATGATATTCCTGCGAGCTTAAGGGCAAGCGGGGCCTGCTCCCTGGAAGAGCCGCAGCCGAAGTTCTTGCCTGCGACTATGAGATCACCCGGCTGGACCCGGGAGGAGAAGGACGGATCCAGGCCCTCCATGACGTGCTCTGCCAGCTCGCGCAGATCCTTTGTCCTGAGGTACTTTCCTGGAATTATGACATCTGTATCTACATCATCCCCGAAGACCCATGCCCTGCCCCTGATCATGATGCAGAGTGAGGATGCATATTTAATATTCCTTTCTCTGCCGGGGGCCTGTCCGAATAAGATAAAAGCCAGAGCTGAGTATAAGGTTACTTCAATGAAATTTGGAGAGGTGATGCCGGATGACATCCGGATCTTTGATCTCTGTTTTATCAAGCATACCCCTCTTCAGCTAGAACGATTCTTCTGCGAATATACCAGGCATAGATCAGCTTTTTCTTCATTTGAAGACTTTATACGCTGGTATAACGATAGACCACATGGAAGCTTGGACTTAGAAACGAATTGAGACTCTGAAATGGCTTTTATGCGAAAAATGCCTTTAGAAGCCTATTTCGCAATCGCAAATAGGTTGTTAGGGTTGTGAATAATATCTGAATAATTCAAACTGCATACAATTGGGACGACGGCGAAATAATTTCAGGACTCTGCATATGGCTTCAAATGTCAAGCCTGACAGGCCCAGAGATGTTTATCATCCTTCCAGAGATGACAAAGCCCAGTTGGAGAGTCTGGCCAGCAAGGCAGGTGTGCCTTTATCAAAGTATGTCATAGAGGTTTTGAGAGCGTTATTGCTGAGATATGTAAGCTCAGTCGTTACAGAAGCTACAGAATCGAGACGTTCCTGTATTCTGGTTCTTTAGGGTATCAGTAGATGAACGCGTCTATCAAACGCGAGGGGCCTGATGATGCCAGACTCTTCTCATTCCATCTGGAGCCGTCTCGAGGATGATGCTGTAGCTGCCCTTCGCGTTGCCCACGTTGATCCTCATGCTGCCCTTGCCGAGCTGCAGATCCTCGTCGATCGTGAGACTGATGTTGCCAACAAGAGCTTCAGCCTCTTCCCCAGCTCTGGCCTCTCTGAACCTGATCCCGGCCAGCTCCGCATCTATTCTGGTTATATTTCCCGATCGCGTGAGAGCAATCCCTCTCAGCTGGTAAACATCCTGCGCGAGCCTGAGAACGCCTCTGTATGTGATGTTGCCTCTGCTGATCTCCGCCTGTATCTCCTCCAGGCTCATGTTCGATGAGAGCAGCTCCCTCGCTCTTGCCGGATCCACCTCCCTCATGCCCTCGATCCAGATGCTCAGCACGGAGGATATGTTTTCGCTCAGGGCGAAACCGCGGTAATGGAGCATCGGGATCATGCAGCCCTCCTGCATACACATCCCATGCCGCAGCTCGTCCAGCTCCTGCGGAGGATCCGGTGGAGGCATATGCGGAGGTGCATCCATACTCAGATGCGCGCCTGAGAAGGAGATTCCATAGGATGAGCCGATAACAATGAGTCCCACGATCAGGGCCAATGCCAGTTTGTGCGTCAATCATACCACGCCCAGATGCTCCGGCTGAGATGTACAGATCTACTGCAGGTACATGGATAAATATGCAATGTGAGACGCAAGAAATAAATGTTACCAGGATTGCTGGCCTGCCGAAGGCCAGCCGATCCTGCAAGGGAACCCCATATCATAGTCATCTTTGCATCTTTCCGTAGCCCATGCCTCTCTGACCCTGAGCTCCGCCCATGGGCCAGTAGGGGCACTCAGTGTATCCTGGACCCCATCCCCTTATCTCCGATAGGGTTTTGTTGTCCATCTCTGCTATCTTCTTCTCTCTCAACTCCCTGATCTCCGCCAACGTCATGTTCTCCAGCTCAGCCCTCTTCTGCTCCCTCAGCTCTCTGATCTCCGCCAATGTCATGTTGTCGAGCTCCTCCTGGGCGACATCATCCATGAGCATCCAGAGCCCTCCGAATGGAGCAATGCCGAGGCCACGATCTCCATCAAGACCGCGGCCGAACCCTCGCGCTCCGGACATCGGACCCTGAGCTCCGCCCATGGGCCAGTAGGGGCACTCAGTGTATCCTGGACCCCATCCCCTTATCTCCGATAGGGTTTTGTTGTCCATCTCTGCTATCTTCTTCTCTCTCAACTCCCTGATCTCCGCCAATGTCATGTTCTCCAGCTCAGCCCTCTTCTGCTCCCTCAGCTCTCTGATCTCCGCCAATGTCATGTTGTCGAGCTCCTCCTGCGTGAGGTCATCCATAAGGAGGCCCAAGCCACCTGGTCCTACCTCTGGACCACATCCACGATCTTCGAATCTGCAGTTCATGCAATCATGCATGGACATCGCTGGCACAGCAAGAAGTGCTGCGAGCGCCAGCACACCCATAATCTTCAGTCCTGACACATCATCACCTCGTCCTTTCGGACAGGATCTGCTCTGGCTGAACGATATAAAAGAGGCATGCAGGACGAACGTTCTTTTGAAGTTCTTTTTTGAGATCAGAATGTTCAGGATTGTTCTTTTCTTGAAACAAACCACTCTGCTATCTCTATAACGTTTGTTCTACCCCATTCTCTCTTTTTTATCAGCTTTCTCCTCTCCAGAGAGTTCAGAATGCCACTCAGAGACGACTTCGGTATGCCGGTCTCGTACCTAAGATCTGCCTGGGTCATCCTCCCGCTCTTCTTCAGAAGCGTCTCTACGACAGCTCTCTCTCGGCTTGTCAGCGTCTCGATCACCGCGGCCATCTCCTTCGTGATCTCTATCGGCTCATAGCCCGGAATGAATGAGCTTCTCATGGGCTCATCTACATTCAAATCAACACCCAGTGTGCCATCGGGCATTTCACTGCCATCAGAAGCGCTGTCAGAGCTGAGCGATCCAGCCGGTTCTCCCCCTGGCGTGGCTGGATGGCCGGTCGCCTGCGGCTCAGATCGCGATGCCATCTCTCCATGCGACTCCATCCGTCTTCTCAGGATCCAGAAGGCAGTGCCACATGCGATGAGTATCAGAGCAGCTCCCACTGCAAAATACGCCTGGTTCTTCCTTGCTGGCGGAAGAGATGCATTGATGGATGAGACGTTCGAGACCGTCAAGAGCGGCTGTCTGTATTCGACCACTACAGAAGGATCGATGAGATCGTATCCCTGAAGATCGACAGCTAACGACTGGTTTGTGGATGATACAAGATAGCCAATACCCTCTGAAAGGCTTATGCTGCTGAGCATCGCGTCCCCTGGAAGATAGAGCGTCATGCTGTACCGTTCATACGATCCACGCAATTGTATCTGGAGGGTCCATGCATCTCCAGCCTTAGATGTGAGCGCGTTTGTGAGAGCATACAGCTGAGATGTGGAGTTATCGTAGCTGTACTGGGATGACTTCAGAAATGAAAGCCCCTCAAGGCTATCCGCATATCCGGTTATGAGCGCCTTTCCAGTCCAGTCGAGGTAAACGTTCAGAACGAGAGACCTGTTCTCATCAGCTGACAGAGCAGCAGTGCTCATTACGAGCAGAAATAGAAGGCAAAGCCAGAGGGCCTTCACAGCTCTGATCAACAGCCCGTACATTCGATTCATAATGCATTCACATGCTCTACTCTTCTGTGTTTACTCGTTTCAATACGTAGAAATGGTTTTCGATGTCAAAACCGATGGCTGAACTCACACGAATTACATCCATTTACCAATAGTTGCTATAATGTTCCTGTTTTATGAGGACGGTCTGAAATGTCCTCACACCTGTCTTAACACTTGGATTCAGGAAGTCGATCAATCCCTGCGGCTGCGCGCCTCGTGCCACTCCGCCTCAATCCCGCGCTCGTGCATGGCGCGCCTAAGCTCCTCCATGAAGATCCCCATGCCCTGGATCTCCTCGTGCTCCGACTCCCGCACCTTTCCTCCCAGGTAGCCTGTGGTTGTGGTGAAGACGCCGCAGCTCGGGCTTCCTGCAACACCCACGACCGCTATTCTGTAACGCCTGGAGAGCATCTCCACAGCGTCAACCGCGGATAACATCAGCTCCCTGCAGAACCTCCGGTACTCAGGGATATCGAGCTGGTTCCTCGTCACAGCCCATCGCTCCAGACCCATGTAGACCGCCTCTGGGCAGGGTAGCTGTATCATTGGACCGCTGTAACAGAGCTCAGGCTGGCCGAGCCCCCTGACCCTGACAAGTGGATTCAGGAGGCAGTGCGAGATGACGTAGACGTATCCTTCCATCTCTTGAACTTCATGTACTGATAGAAGCGTATCCCCTCGAGCTCATCGTAGAATACCAGGTTCTCTGACAGCTCCCCGACCCGGATCTTGATGGTGTTGGTGTGAAACTCGTCAACATATTCGATATCAGTTATGCGTTCAAGCGGTATGCTCTGCACGCTGTCCCAGAGTATGCCGGCCCTCACAAAGTGCAGGTTCCTATCAGTGACTACCACCCAGCTCGATATCCTCACCTCGCCGCCGAGCCTCGCCATTGCGAGCGTGTTTCTGTCGCAGTGCCGCTCCAGCAGCGCCGGGTAAACCATCTGGACGCTCTCCCCTTCCTTTGCGAGCTTCTCCAGCGTGCGTCTTAGCTTCCGGGGATGCTCTCCATCTCCCGATCCGGACATGGTATTCCCCCGTGATCCATCTCCGCCATGAATGGCGGCGCTCCCTGGGCGTCGATGAGACATCAAGGTTTTCATGGATCAGGTCACTATCTTCCTGAGGGCATCACTCTCTATCGCAAGCTTCACCTCTCTTGCCAGCCTCCTCCCTGTGGACATGTTCGTCCGCCAGAGCGCGTTTCCGTACGGATGGCCCACTGCCATATGCACATTTGTTCCTCCACCTATCCGGGGCGCGACATCGTAGATGTAGAAGTTCAGATCCTTGTCAACACAAGTCTGCAGGCAGAACGGCCCGATTATCCCCGGAGGATAGTACTCCTTCGTCGCTGCGACATATCTCTCGGCGAGATCGAACGCCTTCTCGAGAAGGGATTCTCTTAACGTCGCTGAGTTATGGCCGCAGACCGTGTACTCGGGGTTTATCTGCTTCTCGTTCAGCCTCAGCTGCTGCGGCGCCGGGAGCCTCACATGCCCGTCAAGGCTCGTCTCGAACCTCCAGTCTATCCCGAGGAGCTCGATGCGATCCCTGAGAGGCGAGTAGAAGAAGTCCAGGTTGAATACCGGGCCTATTATGTACCTCTCCACCCTCGCGAGCTCAAGCCCATCGCTGTCTATGACCCCCTGGCGGAGAAGAAGCTCCGACTTCTCGTAGTACTCCTCTGTTGATGCTGCTGTGAAGAAGCCCCGCTCAAGAGTTTTGACGGCGTGTGGCAGCTTTACTATGACAAGGCAGTCGATCTCATCCGGCTCTATCTGCTCCGGATAGGGCAGACCGGCCTTCTCAAGGAGCCAGTAGTAGTCCATCTTGTCGCCCCGCTCCTCAGATCTGAGCAGGTTCCTGCTTCCCACCAGCGGGACTTCAAACTCGTCCTCGACCGAGTCTATTCCGCAGTATGAGGTGAATGACCTGTTGGGAACAAAAAGGACGTTCTTTCTGAGCAGCATATCCTGCTGGTCGAGAATATCCTTGAACTTCTTTAAGACAACCACTTCATCTATCATTCCTGTGACTATCCTTCCATCCGGTGCCCGCTCCGCCCGGAAGTACTTCACATAGGTCTTCTCCCGCCCCTCCTGGCAGACAGCCAGGGTTCTGAACCCCTCCTCCACAGCGCCATCAGCGACATCGAGGGCGGAATGAGATGCGATCATGCCTATCCTCACATCATCCATCTCATATCCGTCCAGAATCTCATAGATCCTGCTGCGATCGATCAACTCGACACCTCAAAGCTGTATATGC